>ENA-UOIY01000241-UOIY01000241.1-human-gut-metagenome-genome-assembly--contig:-P114-NODE-241-length-95218-cov-24.525498_pt1 | contig 95218 bp, 88 predicted proteins | sample MGYA00242335_ERZ723882 | MGnify/ENA metagenome assembly ERZ723882 | reverse complement strand
AAACGGAGTGACCACATCGTTCAGCTACAACGGCAGTCTGCTCATGGCGCAGGTAGCGCCTGGAAAATCGCTGCTGTTCAGCTACGATGCCAACGGTCAGGCAGTATCCGTAAACTACAACGGCACGGAGTACTATTATCTGAGAAACGGCCAAAATGATATAGTGGGCCTTATGGACGAAAGCGGCGTGCGTGTGGTAGAATATATCTACGACGCGTGGGGCAAGCTGATATCCACCACCGGCACCTTGGCAACTACACTTGGCGCGGACAACCCGTTCCGTTATCGCGGTTACTACTACGATACCGAAACCGGCCTCTACTATCTCACCACCCGCTACTACGACCCCGAAGTCTGCCGCTTCATCTCTGCCGACGTATATATGTCCACCGGTCAGGGCGTCCTCGGCGGCAATATGTGGGCGTATTGTTTGAATAATCCCCTTATTTATGAAGATAGTCAGGGAGATCTTGGCGTCATTGGCACACTACTGGTTGGAGCGGCAGTAGGTGCCGCGATTGGTGCAATTATTGGAGGAGTTTTTGGCGGTCTCACATCTCTTGCAAATGGAGATGGATTTTGGCAGGGGGCTGCAAGTGGTGCTATTACAGGTTGCGTTGTTGGAGTGGCAACATCCATAAGCGCAGGCTTTATAGCGGGAGCTATTGGTGGTTTTATTGGTGGTGCGCTTGCTTACTACATTACAACGCCTAATGATGAAAGAAACTTTGCAGACGCGATTGGAGCCGCTGTGGACAATGCAATTTGGGGCGGTATAGGTGGCGGAATTGCTAATATAGGTGCCCCGGCAGGGAGCAGTATACTTACATCGGCAGCGGTTAATGTTACTGTAACAATGACAGTAGAGTCATTACATACTGTCGTAGGTGTATCAGCTCACCATATACGAGAAAGAATATCAACAGAATCTCGCAATAAGAAAACGTCAAGTAGAGCAGTATCGAAAGGAAGCTCGGATAGAGTACCCGTAAGAGGAGGCTTAGGAGGAAGAAGCCTATATACTGCAATGGTAAAGTGATCTTATAGGTGAAAACGTCATGCAAGCATTACTAAGTATAGCTATGTCATTCATTAGCTGCTTGTTTTTCGCTGTACTGTCAGCCTGGAAAGCCGCTTATGACAAGAGAACATGGAGTTTGGTAAAGGGACGATATGTTCGTATGCCTATTTGGAACTATATGAGTTTTGTAGCTTTGTTTTCGGCTATGCCGATAATTCTGCTTTTGGATGGGTGTGATATATGGGCAATTACGGCCGCGGCACTTACAACATTGATTCTGCCATGTGGTTTGTTTGGCAGACGCGTGGAATTGCGAGGGAATGAGCTTATTTTAAGAAACGAATTTTGGATATCACATACAGTTTGTATAGAGGATATTCAAACAGTTTATGAGGTGGGCAACTTGGCATCAAGCCAGATAAGGTTCAAAGTAAAAAACATCAAGAATCCGATTGGTGCAGCCACCGATACGTTTAATGGGTTGCCAGAGTTGCTATTGCTCATTGACCAACGTTACCCTGGAGTTGTCCAATGGTACAATATGCCACGGCTGAAGAAAAGGATGCAGCTTAAATAGCCTTCATCTTCTACGCACTACATTTGCCGCCCAATTATCGGGCGGCATTTTATATGAAATTACTATGTAAGCCTAAATAAAGTATAGTTGGCCTTATGGACGGAAGCGGCGTGCGTGTGGTAGAATATATCTACGATGCGTGGGGCAAGCTGATATCCACCACCGGCACCTTGGCAACTACACTTGGCGCAGACAACCCGTTCCGTTATCGCGGTTATTACTACGATACCGAAACCGGCCTCTACTATCTCACCACCCGCTACTACGACCCCGAAGTCTACAATTGCCAGAAAATGTTTTGATGACGTAGGGTTAAGTGTTGAAGATGAATTTAACAAGGTTCCTGTTAAAACAAGCTTCCATAGGCGACTGCACACAAACATATACTATGGTTTAATTAATACAGGAGTACTGATAGCCTATGCGACTGGGCGTGATAGGGATTCCAAAGCAAAGAACATTAAGGCTTTTGTTGGAGCTGTTGGCGGTATACTTATGTTGCGCGAATGAGATTTAAAATGGCAGAGAAGGAATATTTATGACTTTTGAATATTACGATAAGATAAAACCGGATTTAATTAAAAAAGCTGAGCATATGTATGCCAAATACGTTAATATGCATGATGAACTGCTTGCTGTGCGCCAAAGGCGCACAGCAAGCAGTTGAATACTCCCGTGACAGGCACGACCTGATATTAGGCTACTATTGCCCTAATCCGCTAAAGGATTTGGTAATAGGAAATGTAAAACGCGGGCGCATTTTAAAAAGAAAAAGCAGCTTTGCCAGCGCGGATATAATATTCTTCTTCGATAAAAACAATGAATTGATAGGAGCGGAAGAGAAGTTTAATGTCACCGCTAAAGAGTATTATCTAAAACAGCATTATATAATCCATGAATATGGATATTCATGGATACTTTCGTTTAATGAAAATTTACGTGCAATCGATTACATAACTCTATGGTGCAAAGAGGAAGGCAAGATATCTCTATATATTGAGCTTGACACATATAACTTCTTTGATAATTCTGGTTTTGGGGAATTAGCCAGCTTAGACGTTTGGCTGTTTAGTTATTGCCAAAATATGCTGGTTGAGTTTGAGTTTTTTGATGATGACATTTATCCCGAAGAGCAATTGGCCTTTTTAAAGCCGCATGGCAGGGAACCCGCCCTCAATTCCGCTTATAATTTTATGAAGGAACACTTTGGGCAGGTTAATAGGCATATTTACAGGTTTGACCACAAAACCGAAGAGGGACTTTCGAGATATAACATTTATAGATGCTGGAGTAACGTAGGCGAACCAAAGCTTAGCAGCTACCAAGATATTGCTTTATAGGTGGATTGTGTGCAGCGCCGGAGAAACCGCTGCTGTTCAGCTACGATGCCAACGGCCAGGCAATATCCGTGAACTACAACGGCACGGAGTACTATTACCTGAGAAACGGCCAAAATGATATAGTTGGCCTTATGGACGGAAGCGGCGTGCGTGTGGTAGAATATATCTACGATGCGTGGGGCAAGCTGATATCCACCACCGGCACCTTGGCAACTACACTTGGCGCAGACAACCCGTTCCGTTATCGCGGTTATTACTACGATACCGAAACCGGCCTCTACTATCTCACCACCCGCTACTACGACCCCGAAGTCTGCCGCTTCATCTCTGCCGACGTATATATGTCCACCGGTCAGGGCGTCCTCGGCGGCAATATGTGGGCGTATTGTTTGAATAATCCCCTTATTTATGAAGATAGTCAGGGGAAAATAGGAATCTTGGGCACATTGCTCATAGGTACAGCGATAGGTGCCGCTTTTGGCTTCATAGGAAATTGCATCACCAATTTGATAGCTGGCGATAATATCCTTGATGGCTGGGCCCTTGCGACTATATCCGGTGCTGCAACGGGATTGCTGGCGACTAGTGGTCTAGGCGTTGCCGGGCAAGCAATTGGTAATGCTATTATAAGCGCGGGGGCAAATATATACCAACAAAGTCAATCTGGCAATTCATTCGATTGGCTGGAGTTTGGTATAGAAACAGCTTGGGGATTTGCTGGTGGTCTGCTTGGGGGAGCTGGCGTATTAAGCAAAGTGCCCGGAAGTGAAATTACGAACGCTTCATTTGGTTCAATCATTGATAAAAGTTTTACACCAAATTCTGAGAAGGTGTTATCAAGGCTATGTACGTCAGCGCGAATTTCTGCAACGGTGACAGTGACGAAATCGGGTATGAGTGGCATATATAAAAGAGCGAAGAAAAAGGCTGCTATATCTGGTGCTGGACACAACCCAGCAAGTTCCAAGGGGCGCCTTGGTAGATATAATTATTGCCGTTAATTATATGCAATATAGCACTCAGAAAAGGACTCGTTATGGAATATGCCAATTTGCCTTTGGTCTACAGAATATTGATATTTATTGCAGCATGGCTTATGATCGCCGGCTTCAATAAGCTTGAAATATTAGCTTATAGAAGTCCTATGGTTACATATGCATATTTGATAGCGCTGCCGTGCTTATTTAGAAAACTGCTTTTCGGATGGACACCCAACAAAGAATCCAGCCTTCCAGCTGCCTTTTTACAAGTTGGGAATTATGCTTTATTCTTTGTTTATCTGTACGGAGATATATTTGGGGTCAAGGAGCAGTTCCCCGAAGACCTCGTATCCTACATTGTGATGGTATCAGTAGCATTATCTGTTATCAGCATGATGGCCTATGCCGCTATATACGGTATAATAAACCTTAGGCATTGGATTAGGAGAAAGAGGAGAGCGCGCAAGAGAAGGTTTTGAGAGTTAAAGACATATAAAAGCAGATGTTTAGCTATGCATTTTTGCCTAAACAGATATCTGCATAAGTCTTATTGGCAAAAGACAACCTATGTGCCATAATGAAAGCCTTCCAGCCGGGGCAGTTAAGCAACTGCCTCGGTTTTTATATACGGCCAAAATGATATAGTTGGCCTTATGGACGAAAGCGGCGTGCGTGTGGTAGAATATATCTACGATGCGTGGGGCAAGCTGATATCCACCACCGGCACCTTGGCAACTACACTTGGCGCAGACAACCCGTTCCGTTATCGCGGTTATTACTACGATACCGAAACCGGCCTCTACTATCTCACCACCCGCTACTACGACCCCGAAGTCTGCCGCTTCATCTCTGCCGACGTATATATGTCCACCGGTCAGGGCGTCCTCGGCGGCAATATGTGGGCGTATTGCGGAAATAACCCGGTGAATCGCTATGAAGTTGATGGCAAGTTTTGGAACATCGTTGTTGGTGCAGTTCTTGGCACTGTCGTGGGCGCTGTTACCGCTGCTATAAACGGGCAAAATGTATTGGTTGGCGCCGCAGCGAGACTTGTTTCCGGAACAATAGCCGGTGCAACGCTTGGAGTTGGGTTAGCTGTAGCTGCTGGCGCTTCAGCGGCAATAGGAACCGGCGTCACGGCAGTTATTGCCGGACTTGGGATTTCCGCTGTTGGAGGATTTGTTGGTGGTGCGGCAGGTGAGATTATCAATGAAGTAGGAAATGGGCAAGAACTTAATAAGGATGCAATCATTCGCGAGGCAACGTTGGGAGCTATATTTAATACTGTTGGCTTTGGACTTGGAAGTTTAAGCAGTATGGCATTTAAGGGCCCGAACATTGTTGGGAAGGGCATTATACAAGGTATGAAAACATCAACCCAAGCGATGTCTGGATGCGAGAAGGCAATAGCTATGTATACCTCGGCTATGTTTGTTAATACGCCACAAGCAGTTACCAGTTTTGCTTTATCATATACGAAACCACAAACAAACAAAGGCAAAAAAAGCGGAGGCGGCAAAATGGGTATTAGAGGATCCTTTAGACGTACTGGAACGTGCGCCATGCTTTACTGAAAAAGGAGCAGCATAAATGAATTTTATCTCGAATCTTTACTTTTTCTGGGTAGGCGGTGTGGTAATGCCATTATGTTGCTTAGTTACCATGGGAATTAGTTTAGATGGCATTTTTAATGACAAGGCAGTTGGTTCATCAATCGTACTTATAGGGCTAAGTGTATTTTGGATTCTGCTTATGATTCTGTTATGGCGTTCGATTTACACATACCTGCATGTAGATAAAAGCGGCGTAACAGAAAAGTGTCCATTCCGCAAGAGCGTGGAATATCCGTTTTCTGAATTTGTTGACTGTGGGGTTGTGGTCTATTATGACATTCCGCTGATATATCTTTCGAAGCATGTGCTGACATATGGCCAGAAAGGCGGCAACAGGCAGCAGCATGACCTGATAAAATGGGGAGAGGACGCATTACAGCTTTCGTATACGAAGAAGGCCGTGCGTGCGATTCGTACATATGCGCCGCCGGAACTTTATGAAATGCTGTGCCGCGATATAGAAAGAAATCCCTATATACGGAAAAAGTACAAATAAGTGCATAATGCGCGCCAAAAGCCGGGGCAGTTAAGCAACTGCCTCGGTTTTTATATACGGCCAAAAATGATATAGTTGGCCTTATGGACGAAAGCGGCGTGCGTGTGGTAGAACGTTTTTAAGATACCATTTTCATGCCGTGATTGAGTATAAAAGAAAAGCTTCGAAAGCATATGCTTTCGGAGCTTTTGGCCTCCCCGGCGCGATTCGAACGCGCGGCCTTTCGCTTAGGAGGTCGCCAAGACGTTTTTTACCGCGTTATCTGTGATACCTTGTGATGTTGCCCATCATCAAAAAAATCAGAAAAATGAGCGAATTGTTTGTAATGCCGTATCATTGCATACCACTGCATAAACTGTTGTTTCAAACTAGGCGATTAGCAAAATCTTAGCAGAAGCAACGTGGAATGATGGCATCAAGACAATAACCACAAGTCGGGACACGCCTTACACTTGGATTATACCATATACTGCGGACTGTAAAAAGGGAGATGTGATGAGCATTTCCCTTTTTTCTATCGGATGGGAGAAATGTGCTATGAAATGCCTCTTTACCTACAAGTGGGTCAAGCTGCCGCGCGCCCACATACCTACAGGCAAGGGGTTAATGGGTTCATTCCTCCGGCTTGCTTCCCGTGCAGCGTTCCGTCCAGGCAAAGCCCGGTACTGTGGTTATACAAACGATGTCAACGCCGGCTCATGGGTCGGCGGCATCGTAGGACTGAAAAGCATACTCGGCATCAAGGATCGCAAGCAGGCGCTCAACGTCATGGATCGGCTTGTGGAGATGGGCTTCATCACCTGCTCGCTCAACACACAAACGAAGAAACTCACCTATACCATCAACGACTGGATCATGGAATGCAGCGGCGAGGCCTGTTCTGAAGGTGCTGTCTATACCACCGAAGGCTACGGCTTCCTTTGCATTCCGCGAGACGTCACAGAAAGGCTTGTCCGACAGGGATACCGCTTTGGCGAATCTGACGCATGGCTTGACCTCTGGTGCCACACTGTATGGGGAGACCGTTATAACGCATTCTCAAGATTGGCGCCAACCGTTCAAATTATGCGCGGTAAACCGATACTCACGCTTGAAAGCCTTGGCGCACGCTGGGGTTGGGAGAAAACCAAAGTCTGGCGCTTCCTTAAAAAGTATGCGGATACCTTTTCGCTTTATAAGCTCCCCGGCTCCTATGGCTGCCTCATATTCAACCATCTCTATCCGGCGGACGTTGGCCCGGTGGAAGCCCCAACCGACGCCGTCATAATGCGTGTTTTGAACGAAATACGTTTTATGGGGCAAAAAACGCATTGCTCAAGCTCTGACCATGAACGGATCAATATGTATACGCTCCGGTTCAGCGATAGAATAGAACTCGGCAACCTCAACGATGGGTGTCCCTCTCAAAGTCACCCGGCTGTTGATCGTGTTGCAGTTTTTACCCCATATAATACGCGCGCGTATTCTTCTCTCCCAAAGAGTACAAATGACTGCGCGGGTAGTATATACAGGGAACGCAGGATACAGGATCTCAGCCCTCCCCGGTCACGGCGATGCGCCTGGCCATAACGACATATCCAAGGAGGGATACCCAAATGAAAAAACAAGACGTACAGAACGCCCCAGCAAGGGATATCTATGCCCAGCATGAAAGCCAACTCTCCATGCAGTCCCACGCCTTCGTCGAGATGCTGGCCAAGCGTGGGCTTATCGAGGACGACGCGATCCAAAACGAGGCGGTTCGCAAGGCCGATAAAGAAAAGCGCCGCAATATGCACCATAACACGCTGCTCCTGCTTCGGAGCTACCGCGATATCCGATGGATGCTGCAATGCTTCCCCGACACAATTGCCGAGGAGCTTGACGCGCCGCTGCACGACCTTGACACGCTCATCAACCTGGTGAACTCGGAGATTGATTTGGATAATTACCGGCTGGAAAATCGCATTCAGAGCATGCGGCTCTCCCGCAGCATGATGGACAGACTGAACGAGGCAGTCTCCATACTGCGCGACAAGCCGCAGAACGGCGATATGCTCTACAACATCATCTATCTGACCTATATCGCCCCAGAGCGGCTTATGGTAGTCGAGATATGCTCCAAGCTGCACATCTCAGACAGGCAGTATTACCGGCTTCGGCAGCAGGCGCTGAACATCATTTCGATAAGGCTCTGGTCTGCGCCCGCAGCCGAGCTGGATAGCTGGATCGAGGTGATGAGTTTGCTGGAGGTGCTGTAGTGAACAACTATTCGAATTACTAAGACGTATACCGGATTGCCATGCTCTCCTCCAATTCTTCATGTTAGCTCATTTCTGCTCGTAAGCAAGGAAATACGCAAGATAATACACAAGATGTTGCAGAGCGTTATGACTTTTGGGTATAATAAAGCATAGAAAGAGGTGGAGAGCATGGCAAGTTATCAGCCCCCGTTTGCTATAACCAATCACATGGTCAAGCTTGTTTCGGAGATCGCGGAAAAGATTGGCAGGCTTGATCGCTATCAAAGCCTTGATGCGAAACCATGCCTGCGGCGCAACAACCGGATCCGTTCCATCCATTCATCGCTGGCCATAGAAGCAAACTCACTGTCTATCGATGCTGTTCGCGGCGTTATCGACGGCAAAACCGTCATCGGCCCGGTAAAAGAAATCCAAGAGGTCAAGAATGCATACAGGGCCTATGACGAACTTGGCAAATTCGACCCATTTTCCATTGATGAGCTGAAACGCCTTCACGGCGTCATGACCTACCTCACCGTCGATGAAAGCGGACAGTTCCGTCGCGGAGAGGAAGGTGTTTTTGACGGCGGCCGGTGTATTTTTATGGCTCCGCCCGCAATGCGCGTTTCTGCCCTGATGGATGATTTGTTTTCATGGATGAAGCAGGCAAGAAAGGATGTGCATCCGCTCATTCTTTCCTCGGTATTTCATTATGAGTTTGTGTTCATCCACCCATTTGCGGATGGGAACGGACGCATGGCGCGGCTTTGGCAGACAAGCCTACTCTGCGAGTGGAACCGCGTTTTTCAATATATGCCGATAGAAAGTCGGATACATGCGTTTCAGTCGGAATACTACGAGGCGATTTCAAAATGCCACAACGAAGGCAGCGCAAATAGCTTTATTGTATTCATGCTGGAGAAGATCAGTGAAACACTGGATCTGTATTTGCAGCAAGCAAGCTCAGCAGACGCACAGGTCAGCGAATATGTCAGGCGACTGCTCAATGCGATGGAATACGATGTGCCTTATACGGCTAAACGCATTATGGAGCTGCTGAACCTGAAATCGAAGGAGACTCTCAGGAGGCACTATATCAATCCAGCGCTTGAAATGGGTTTAATTGTAATGAGTATGCCGGATAAGCCCACGAGCCGGAATCAGGCGTATACGAAGAAGTAGCATCGAATATTCTCCTGATGAACTCGGAGAGATCTGGGAAGATCATTACCATGGAGAGGATTGTTGCAAGATTGTTATAGCGGATGTGCCCAGTGTCACAACCTGATAACAAATAACAGTAATCTATATTCGATACAAAATGTATCGAAATGCATAAATAGATTGACTTTTGGGCAGGGTAAGCATATAATACTATTGGAAGGGATGTGACAATATGCTTGACTCTCTTGTCCGCATATGTGAAATTAGACTAACCGGATTCAAAAACATCACCTGTGGTGTAGTACAGATGCCTTCTGAGCTCAATGAAGCATACTTTATGAGACATGCCGATGTGCTCGGAATTTATGGACAGAATGGTTCCGGTAAAACTGCGGTTATTGAGGCCATGGACTTTATCCAGCGGCTTTTGATGGGCAAGCCATTGCCTGCCGATGCAGTGGAATATATTGGCAAGGATCAAGGGCATTGCTCTATTGAAGTTACCTTTGCCATAGAGTATGGCGGAGTGCAATCACAAATTATCTATACAGCGTCGCTCAGCCGCTTAGAGGATAATAACTTTTGCATTTCAAGGGAATCTCTTGTGTCGCGTCTCTGGAACGGTGAAAAATTCGAACCTAAAAAAAACCTGCTTTGCTTTACTTTCGAAGACGAAAGTGGCCGATTTACTCCGGATTATCGGTATAGAGCGTTGATAAAGGCCAACGAGGAAAACAAGGTTAATTTAGGAGTGGCAAGAAAGATTGCGCAGAAAGAACACTGCTCCGTCATCTTTAGCAAGGAAGGCCGGCAGATATTTCTTACTGCCCCTGTCGAGGTATCTGCGGATTATAAAGATATCATTGACATCTTGCATCGCTATGCCCACATGAACCTTTTTGTTATTCCCAATGCGCATTCCGGAAGTATCACACTTAACCTGATACTTCCATTTGCGTTCCGTTTGGATATGGGAAAGACCATTGCCAAGGGCGACTTGCCTGTGCGATTGGACGCACCTTCCGTCATTACCAAGACGCACTATAAAATGGTACAGCAAATCATTGTGGAGATGAATACGGTGCTTGGCACAATAATTCCCGGACTCGCCATTGACATCCATGACTTTGGCGAGCAGCTTTTAGCAAACGGTGAGGCCGGACATAAAATTGAGCTGCTTTCCCGGCGCGGCAAGATCCAGATTCCTCTGAAATATGAGTCAGAGGGCATTATTAAGATCATCTCAATTCTGAATGTGTTGATGTGTGTGTATAACGATCCCTCCATGTGCTTAGTAATTGACGAACTTGACGCCGGCATTTACGAGTATCTATTGGGTGAGCTTCTGTCTGTTTTTGAAAAAGGTGCCAAGGGGCAGTTGATCTTTACCTCTCATAACCTTCGTGCTCTTGAGATGTTGAATAAAACCAGTATTCTATTCTCTACTACCAACCCGGAGAATCGCTATATGCGCTTGCAAAACGTGAAAACCAACAACAATCTGCGCGACCTTTACCTGCGCAGTATTACTCTCGGCGGACAAAAGGAAGATGTTTATGCGGAAACGGATACCGTAGAAATTGGCCGCGCCTTCCGTCGCGCAGGAAAGGCGGTGCATGATGGCAGCTGACACGAAGAAGGTCATTCTCTTCATTGCAGAAGGCCCTACTGATGAGGATGCATTAAGCCCGGTCCTCAAAAAGATCTTTCAAAATTCGCATGTTCGCTTTCATGTGGTGCATGGAGACCTAACATCTGACTTTACCGTCGATAACAGCAATGCGGTGAAAACCGTCAATAGCCATATCAAGATGGAGTTGGATCGGTATGGGTTTAAGCGCAGCGACATCATCAGGGTTATCCACCTGATAGATACAGATGGAGCCTTTATCCCAAACGCCAACGTGGTAGCCGGAGATGTAGAGCACATACAATACGAGGAGAATCAGATTGTGACCAAGTCTGTGCCGCGGACGATTGCTCGAAACGAGCAAAAGCAACGCGTTCTACACCGGCTTTGCCCAGAAAAGATGATCGGGAAGATCCCCTATGCAGTTTACTACTTTTCAAGAAATATGGAGCATGTGCTGCACAATGACGCTCGTAACCTGAGCGATGAAGAAAAGGCGAATTATGCAGATGAATTTGCCGACACATATTCGCAAAATCCGGAAGGCTTCATCGAATTCTTATCAGATTTCGATTTTGCGGTTCCGGGAGACTACGGAGAAACATGGCGTTTTATCTTTGCCGGAACCAATTCCCTGCATCGACACAGCAACTTGCATCTGTTATTTTCTGATGTGTAAGATTGTTGCACATAGCATCCGTCAATGTCACTCATATGTCATATTCCTGGCAGGCACCCGCCGATGACAAGGAAATCGAACCGTGGTAAGATTGTAGCGTCGAATAGTGGGTATGGCAATTTCACCGCCTTTTGCAAAACGCAGAAGGCGGTTTTTCATACCTAAACTTCATCAAGGAGGAATGTACATGACAGAAAAGCTAACCCTCAAGGAGCGTGCCGTGCGGAGCTACTGGTCCATCGTCGGCGTTGCATGCGCGCTCATACTCTCGCTCCAGCCCGTGCTGGCCGATGACATCTGGTCGCGATTCTCGACCATCATGAAGGATGTATACGGCGAGTTGGTCGGGATATCCACCATTGTGGCCGTTACGGCAGCCGCGGTCGCCCTGCTCATCCGAATGATCTCGCGCAACCAACGAGCTGTGGATGAGGCCACGAGCTGGCTCAAGCGCATCATTGTAACCTGGCTGGTGCTCAATACGCTCGGTTTCGCCGTGGCATACTTGCAACCCTTGATCCAGGGCGGTATGTACAACGGGTAATGAGCAAACACACACAACCCAGCGCCAAGGAGGTGAGCGCCGTTGGATCTTAGCTGGATCTTTGAAAGCATTGTAAACTGGGTGGCGTCCATTGTCACAAGCATCATGGACGCTGTTTCCGGCATCTTTTTGAACGCCTTGGGCACGGATATGACTGCTATTGAACAGTATTTCCCATTCGTGACCGAGGCGTTCTCCATATTTCAGTACACAGCATGGGCGCTGCTGTTCTTAATAACGGTCTGGCAGCTATTCCGCGTGTTCGGCGGGCCTGTTACCGAAGCAGAGAACCCATGGCTGCTATTGGTCCGCAGCGCTATCTTCGCTATATTGATAGGCTATGCTAAGCCGATATTCCTGCTGGCGCTGGACATTGCCCGCGCTCCGTACACCGCCCTTATGGATGCCACAATGGACCCGGGTAGCTTTACGTTTGCCGGGGTGGAGCAGGTTCTTACAAACGGCTTGAGCACAATGGTTTCGACAATCACTGTGGTCGGCCCGCTACTGACCATCATACTCATGATTTCATTGGGCTGGAACTACTTCAAAATGCTCCTGGAATGTGTTGAGCGATATGTTGTCGTGGGCGTTTTGTGTTATACCTCACCGCTGGCGTTTTCAATGGGCGGCAGCAAGACCACCAACAACGTGTTCAAAGGCTGGACACGCATGGTCGGGTCACAACTCCTGTTACTTGTCCTAAACGTATGGTTTTTGAGAGCGTTCAACTCCACGGTCGGCCAGTTCATCGGCAACGGCGGCGCACTTTCCACCGGACAGGGCAGCATATTTCTTTGGATGTTCGTTGCGCTGGCTTTTCTGAAGACGGCGCAGAAGTTCGATAGCTACCTTGCGGCAATGGGGCTGAATGTGGCCCAAACCGGCAGCAGCATGGGCATGGAGCTCCTTATGGCGGCCCGTGTGATATCCGGAGTGGCCTCCGGCGGAGCTAAGACGGCCGGTAACGTATTCCGCGGAGCAAACGGTACTGCGGGCGCATCAGGAACATCAGCAACAAGCGGCGGGTTCTTCGCGGGCTTTGCAAGCCGCTTTAAGCCAAATTCGTATGTGCGTGACGCTGTTGTGGAAGGTGGAACACACATGGGCGCAGGCGGCAGCGCTGGCTTTGTCGCCCGAGCATTCGGTGGCATGGCAGCCCGCAATGGTGCAACGCTCTCAAGCGAATCCATCGCTTCCGTGGCGGCTCGACCAGGTAATGTATCCGGCACGATCGCCGGAGAAATCGCCGACCGCAGCACAGCCAATTATATGCCGCAGCTTCAGGGTTACAGCTTGAGCTGCACTGAGATCACCGGCGGTCGTATATCGACTGTGGCGACAGGTGCGGACGGAAAAACCTCCGAGGTTGAGATGTTCAACGCTTCGCAGTTCGAGCGCCCGTCCATGCCCCATTCCACCGTTACCGCAAAGGACGGCAGCCAGTGGTATCAGACGGCCACCGGCGATGGCGCAGGCAGCTTCTATACACCCGCGGCATTTGCCGGTATGGGCGTGGGAGAAACGCTTTCGCAGGATCAGGTAACCGCGGCATTCGGCGATTCTGTAGCCGATGGTACAACGCTTCGCACCGTTGGGCAGCCCGAGGAAGGCGTATTGGAGGCCAGCCATCCGGACTATGGCGCGAGCATGTGGTACAACAGCGCCATGTATCAGGAGCCGGATGCTCCTCACGATACCATCCAGTCCATGGACGGCGTCGGTTGGTATGCCATGCAGCCGCACAACGATGTGCCGCAGTTTGAACCGCCAACTGAGGAGGCAAAAGCATATAATCAGGCGCAGTTCCGGTCCTTCATGCCCGGCTATGAAACCCAGCCCGCGTATGTGGATACATCACGCGCAAGGGACGGCGTTATCGACGTGCGGCATGAGGACGGCAGTGCCATGCGCTTCTATGACCATACCCAGTTCCAAGCGCCCCGCGGCGACTATACCGTGTATGAGGACAAGCGAGGCGGTCAGTGGTATGCGATACCCGGTACGCCTGTTGTGGAGCGGCGGCCCGTATACGAAGGCGGTAAGCCCGTATATGACGGCGATCAGGTCAAGACCACGCAGGTGGAGGCTATACGATACAAGAGCACGCTGACGCGGTACGCCGATCCCCAACCCCGGGATATGAGCGAGAAGAAACCGCCGAAGCGCAAGCAGTAAGACTGATGTAACGAATGGAGCGCACCCGATATCGGGCCGCGCTCCTTTTCCTTTGGAGGAGGTGAAACGGTGTCGGAGCAGGATAAGCAGCAGTTGGGCGACGGCTCAATCAATTATGCGGACGCGGCGCAAAAGACCGCTAAGGCCATCAAGGAAGCAGGAAAAGCGGCGGCGGAGAAAACGGCGGCCGCTGCGGGCGAAGTTACGGCCAACACCACCGCCGCCGTTGCACAGGCAGGCGTAGAAGGCGGAAAGGCCGTAGCGGAGGTGGCGACAGGCACCGCGGCGGGCGGGCCATGGGGCGCGATCATCGCGGCCGCCTGGGCGCTTCGTAAACCCATATTCAAGGTGCTGATCTGCCTGGGCCTTGTGATCCTGTTCTTTATCATGGCGGTGGTCACGCTGCCCAGCATCATCAGCAACAACCTGTTTCATACAGACCCATCGACAGTAGACCCGAACGGTGCAGTCGATTTGATCGAGCGTGCCGACGATATGTCGGATGTGGTGGCGGCCTGTATCCAGAATGGGTATGACGCTGCCCTCGCAAGGGTCGAACAGATCATCGAGGAGAACGGCTACGATTACGAAACGTCCATGGATGCGCTCATCAACTACGGCAGCCTGAACCCGGACTACGAGGTCTGCTATGTGTTCGCCGCCTACTCCGCTTCCATGGGTCAGGTCGGCACGAGCGAGGCTGATATGCGGCGCAAACTGGACGCCGTAGCAGAGCAGATGTTCAAGATAACGTATGTTGAAAAGGAGTTTGAGCGGGTCATTCCGTTGACATACTCTACTTATACACCCGTCACGCTGACAGTTGTGACAGGCAGAACCAAGATCGGCGAGGTCAATGGTGTGCCGAAATACAGTTACGCCACAGCCACGCGAACCTATTACGTCCCCTCCGGCGAGGGGACAACGGAAACGGAGATACAGCGCACGGCCTATTCGCCTGTCAGCGTGGATATCCCAGTATACTCCCGTGGTATCATCGTGAGCGTCAGATCCGAAACGTACTATGCGGCGGGCGATGTGGAGACGCTTACGCCGGATACCGAGATCGTGAAATACGCCGAATGCACGATAGCTCCCTTCAATGAGGGCGTTATCTATACGGCTTTTGATATAGACCCGGACGCCATATATGAGGAGACGGCCGGCACGACCTACGGCGCTGCCATCAAAACCATGGCAGACGCTCTGAAAATGACCCTGTACGGTACGCTCGCCGCAGGCGATATTCCGGAGCTTACAAGCGAGGAGCTTATCGGCATCGTGGGCAGGCTGAACACCACCGACGCAAGAAAGAAGCTGGTAGAAACAGCGCTTTCCCTTGTCGGTAAGGTTTCCTATTTTTGGGGCGGTAAAAGCCCTGCAGGCTGGAACGACGATTGGGGCAAGCCAAAGAAGGTGACAGGCTCCGGCTCCGTCACCTCCGGTACGATCCGCCCTTACGGCCTTGATTGCAGCGGGTTTACGGATTGGGTCTACAAGACCGCGCTTGGCCAGTCCATAGGCACGGGCAGCGCAAATCAATGGAGCAAGTCGACAGAGATCTCCGCATCGGAGCTGCTTCCCGGCGATCTTGGCTTCAAGGCCAAGCCCTCCGACCCCGGTACGAACCATGTGCTCATGTATGTGGGACTGACCTCGGACGGCAAAAGGCAGTGGGTGCATTGCTCCTCCTCTGCCGGCGGCGTGGTACTCAATACGCCCAGCTATGTGAAATATTATCGCCGCCCCAACGGGATCGACTACAGCTCGTCTGCCGGCGGCGGCACAGGCGATCTCGGCACACCGCTTTATACGCTTAAGGTCAATGTAACGCACTATTGCGCTTGCAGTAAATGCTGCGGTAAGAATGCCGACGGCATTACCGCGAGCGGCAAGCGCGTTGCGCCGGGCATGGTGGCAATGTCCAGCCACTATCCCTTCGGCACGGTGCTGGTCATCAACGGCGAGGTTTACACCGTGGAAGACCGGGGCGGCAGCGGCATTGAGAACGACATTGCCCGCGTGGATATTTACGTTGAGGATCATAAGCAAGCCCTGCGGCTTGGACGCTATTGGGCTGAAGCTACATTCTATCGGATAGGACGGTAACGCACATGGACGAAAAGGAGTTTAACAATACCTACGCCATACCGGCGAACTATACGGACAGCGGCAAACTCTTGGGCGGAATGTTGGAAACGCGGAACACCATCGAGGCCATCATCATGCTTGGGCTTGTGGGCTATCCCGAGATCGCATGGCTGCATGTGGATACCACGGCCAAGGTAGTCATTATGACGGTGACGCTGATCCCGCTTGGGGTCGTGTCGCTCATGGGCATCGGCGGGGACAGCCTGATGCAATACCTCAGCCATATCGTCAGGTTCGGCTTAAACCGTCGAAAGTTACACTATAGAAGGATTGGATATAAATATGGAAGCGCAAAAGAAGCCCGCAAGAAGCAGAAAAAGAAGAAGCAAAACAAGTGAGTTCGTTCAGGATTTCCTGCCCGTCAGGGAGATCCGCAACGGTATCATCGAAACCACCGACGACCGCTATGTGAAGATCATTGAGATACTGCCCATCAACTTCCTGCTTCGCAGCAGCGAGGAGCAATACAATATCATCTCCTCGTTTGCGTCCTGGCTGAAGATCAGCCCCATGAAGCTGCAATTCAAGTCGGTGAGCCGCAAAGCGGATTCCGATAAGCATGTGGCCATGGTGCGGGAAGAACTCTCGCGGGAAGAAAACCAGCAATGCCGTCAGCTTGGGGAGGAATACCTGCGGCTCATAAAGGATGTTGGCAACAAGGAAGCGCTGTCGAGGCGCTTTTTTCTTATCTTCCAGTACGAGCCCCCGGCGGGCAAGCGCAGCAGCGGCGAGAGCTATGCGGATATTTACGGCATGATCCAGACGGCGGTACAGAATGCCAAGACTTATTTCATGCAGTGCGGCAACGCCATTGTGCAGCCCGAGGATGAGGACGCCTTTACCGCTGAGGTGCTGTATATGTTTTTCAACCGCTCCTCCTGCGTCAACGAGCCTTTCCAAAGCAGGGTTGAGCGGGTCATAGTGGATACCATGCAGGCCAAGGGCAAGATCATCGGGCTTGACGCCGTGCCGCACATACGCCCGGCCAACTTCATCGCGCCCCGCGGGATCGACTTTTCACATTATAACTTCGTGGTGATGGACGGTATGTACTATTCGGTCATGCACATCCGAAGGAACGGCTTCCCGCATACGGTGCGGGGAGGCTGGATGTCGAGCCTCATCAACGCCGGCGAAGGCGTGGACATCGACGTTCACCTGCGCCGTGAGAACCGTGGCAAAACGCTGGATAAAGTGGCGCAGAGGATACGGCTAAACAGAACCAAGCTCCGGGGCATGCAGGACACCAGCACCGATTATGAGGAGCTGACCGGCAGCATACAGTCGGGCTACTACATCAAGTCCGGCATCGCCAACAACAATGAGGACCTGTTCTATATGTCCGTGTTCATCACCATTTCGGCCCGGACATACGAGGAGCTTCTATGGCGCAGGGGGCAGATGACGGATCTCTTGAAGTCCATGGATATGTACGTGGGCGACTGCAACTTCCAGCAGGAGGCCGCATTGCGCTCCGTCATGCCGTTTCTCTGCATCGACCCGAACATCGAGAAGAAGGCGCAGCGGAACATCCTCACAAGCGGCGCGGCGTCCACATATATGTTCACCTCGTTTGAGATGAGCGATGATTCAGGTGTCTTGCTCGGCATCAACCGGCACAACAACTCGCTGTGCGTCGTTGACCTGTTCAATACGCGCGTCAACAAAAACGCGAACGTGACCTTGCTTGGCACCTCCGGCGCGGGCAAGACCTTTACCATGCAGCTGCTTGCGCTCAGGATGCGAATGCGCGGAATCCAGTGCTATATCCTTGCGCCGCTCAAAGGCCATGAATTCAAGCGTGCCTGCGCTGCGGTCGGCGGAACCTACATCAAGATAAGCCCCGGCTCCACCAACTGCATCAACGTCATGGAGATACGAAGGACGCTGAGCCCGGAGATGGAGCTGATCGACGAGATGGACTACAACAGCGAGGATTCACTGCTGTCGCGGAAGATTCAACAGCTATTGATCTTCTTTAGCCTCCTGATACCGGATATGAGCAATGAAGAAGAACAAATGCTGGACGAGGCTCTGGTGAGGACCTACCGCCAATTCGGCATCACCCACGACAACGACTCCCTGTATGCCGATAAAGCGCATACCCGGTATAAGAGGATGCCCATTCTCGGCGATCTGCACAAACTCTTGGAAGCAAACCCCTTAACGCAGCGTCTGGCTATCATCGTCAGCCGTTTTGTAACTGGCAGCGCCCAGAGCTTCAATCAGCAGACCAACGTGAATCTTGAAAACAAGTATGTGGTCATCGACATCAGCGAGCTCAAAGGTAAACTGTTACCCGTGGGTATGTTTATCGGCCTCGACTACATCTGGGATCAGGTTAAGTCGGACAGAACGAAGCGCAAAGCCATCTATATCGACGAGATATGGCAGCTCATCGGCGCATCCTCCAATCGGCAGGCGGGTGAGTTTTGTCAGGAGATATTCAAGATCGCACGCGGCTACGGCGCGGCCGCGATCGCAGCCAGCCAGGACCTATCCGACTTCTTCTCCCTTGAGTACGGCAAATACGGCCGGGCCATCATCAACAACAGCAAGACCAAGATCATCCTCAATCTGGAGCCGGACGAAGCCGAGTATGTGCGGGAGACATTGAAGCTCACCCGCACGGAGATACGCAGCATCACCCAGTTCGAGCGCGGTGAGGCTTTGATTAGCTCCAATAACAACAAAGTGCCGGTGCTGGTGCGCGCCTCCAAGGTGGAGCAGCAGCTCATTACAACCGACAGGGCCGAGCTCGCTGCCATTCTCAAGGAGCGGCAGCAAACGCAGAAGACGCATACAGAGGATAATGCGTTTTCAGAAGAATAAAACGTATTCACGCAAACGCCTTATGATACGGGCCTTTTCCACGATGGCTGCTTTCATAGAAAACGCTTAGTGGCACGGAATACGTTTTTCGGCATTAAAAACGCTTTTCAGAAGGAGGTGTTCGCCCTTGCTTTTGCAGGATGAACAGTATGTGATCAAATGGTTGTCCCAATACGGGGCGCTCCGGCATGAGCAGGTGCTGCGCTTGCTGAACAAACCGGTATCGACTGCGGAGAAGATCATACGCAATCTCAAGAGATGGCTTTACGTCACGGATATCGAGGGCGGATATCTGGGTATTGACCCCACCGTCCGCCCCGACCCAAAGACCATCGCGGCCGTGTGGGTGCTGCTCAAATATGGAACCGAGGTAGCGCCCATGGAGCACTTCCCCGCGACTTATCCCTCGCAGCTGTTCTTTTTGAAGCAGCAGACCGGGTACGAGATCATTGTTATAGGTGCGGAGGAAGGTCATCTGCTCAAGCTTCTTCAGCCGACGGACGACATCAAATACATCATCGTGCTGCCGGATATCGCTATGGTGCAGGGCTTGCGGCTTCCTCATGCGCCATGTCTGTTTGCGGTGCTGAAGGACGCGCCGGACGGCAAAGAACCGCACATTACATTCTATAACGGAGGTCAACATGGAAAAGAAAACACCGTCCCCGTTTAAGCGGGATATAGACCGCGCCTACAAGCGGCTGCAGCTTGCTTCCATGGTGATAGGAAATGTCAGCGAAGCATACGACACGGGCGATTTGAAGGAAGCCTATCGGAACGCTTTCGAGTTCGCATACCACGCGGAACGGCTCACACTGCTCGCAAGGTCGCTTCCTGCTTTGACCGGATCGCCCGCCGCAAGGCCGAAGATGGAGCGCCAGATCAAAGAGGTGCTGCCGCTTCACATAGGCTATACCGCAGAGGGCTGGTTCGGCGTGGATATGCCTGCACTTCTGCCAAAAAAGGAACATGGCGGCGCTGAATACATCCGGCACAGCCTGTACCTTGCTCTGGGCGAATACTTCAAATGCCACGAGAAGCTGCGGATCGACAACTGCGTGCTGACCGTGTGCCACAGGTATGATAAGAGCCGTCCGGAGCGGGAATACCGTGACCATGACAACATCGAACTGAACGCCATCATCGATGCGCTTGCCCTGTATGCGCTATACGATGACGCTCCGCTTCGCTGTGAACACCACTATTGTTCGCTTACGGACGACAGGGACGCAACAACGATATTGCTCGTTCCGCAATCTGAATTCCCTGTCTGCTATGAGCGCATCAAAACCGACCCGCAAACGCTGCTTCCGCTGTTCCCTTAACACCCAAAACGCCGAAAAAACATACGTCATTCGAGGCCAAAATCGGTCTTCTTGAAACCCGTATGTAGCGAAGCACGGGAAAACCCGATAAACAGGGCGCTTTTTCCAAAGTGCCCTACCGATTTTGAGGGGAAGAGAGCAGTCAGAAGCACTAAATGCCAAACAGAAAGGTCGTGACGCTATGATATACATTCGCTCGGGCGCGCATGTGCTTGAACTGCTTCAACTGCTGTCCGTTGCAGGTGAGTTCCCCATGAGTGGACTTTCCATATTGGGAAATCCGCGCACCATGCGGGAGCTTATCCACAGGCTAGAAGACCGGCAGGAGATCGAGGCGAGCTGGAGCGGGAAACGATACTGCGCCCGATTGCTGTCTATAAGCGGAAAACGAGGCCCTATGCGTAATATCCGGCTTCACAAAAGCGCATTACCCATATTGGCCGAGTTGCATCCGGCGGCGTTGGAATACTATCTGTCTGCATACCGCAACCACACCTTTTCGGGCAAGCGGGGCGACATCGAGCGCAACCATCGGATCGGCGAAACGCTGGCCATGATGCTTTCCACAGGCATTGAGATGCGGCCATATATGCTGCCGCCGCTTCAGACCGGGCGCATAGAATCGATCGTGGGCGACACGCCATGCTTTTATCATAGCCGCATCATCAAAAAGCTGGACGGCGATTCCATGAACAAAACCGGCTTCACACGCATAACAGGTCTGTTGTTGAAAAAGGGCGTGGGATTTGCCGTATACAACACGCGGAACGCTGTTATGAAATGGCACGGCGACGGAGAACTCAAGGCCATGCAGCAATGTGAAGACTTGGCAAGGCACAATGCGGGTGTGGATGCGCTCAGCGGCGCGATCCTGTTCGGCAGGAGCGGCAGCGTGGCGCTCGATACACTCATGGAAACCAACAAAGCTGGCCGCAGGGATTGCCGCATTGACCGTATATACATGGCTGTCCATTTCGCACCCTTGAACAATGACGGGAAGCGGCTGCTTCATTTACTTACCATCCCTGCGCTTCAAGCCCGCCTCAGAAGTGTGCTGTTCCCGCACAGGCTTCAGGTGAACGGATTCGTGGAATGCGATTGCGACGCCGTTGACGGTGGAAAGTACATCCTATCTCACTTGGACGGCGATCTTGCGAGGCTCGTTCGCTTCCGGCTTGCCGCCATAGAGGATAAAGAGCGTCGGTACGAGGCTATCTGCTATCCCTGGCAGCTTGAATACGTGAAGCCGTTCCTCGGTGAGCGCATAGAACTCAAACTGATTGACCCGGCCCGCATCGCAGCAGCCTTACAGAGGAGGTGACCTATATTGGATAGACGCAAGGCCGGCATACTGCTGGCCTGTTTACTTGGTTTGGTGTTGCTGCTGTATCTCGGCGGGCTGCTGGATCAGTTGCTTTACAACTATGAAGAATGGATGCGCCAGGACGGCATGACCAGCGGCCTGCTCATGGTCGAGATAAGCGCCAGCCCGCTCGATTGCATTTCGGGCGCATTCACCGCGAGCGGCCTAAAGGGTACGCTCTTTCTTTTGCTTGGCACTGGCGGCGTCGTGCTGTATGTCAAGCTGCACGATAAGTTCGGAAATAAGGAATACGACGCGAGGAACTTCACCCGCTCGAAATCCGGCGCATACGGCACGGCAGGCTGGATGGAACCCAAGGAAGTCAAAACGGTATTCGAGATAGCACCGCCGGACAAGGCCAAAGGAACGATACTCGGAGAATTGAACGGCCAGGCGGTCTGTCTCCCCGTGGATACGAAGCTCAACAGGCATATATTGGTGTTCGGTGCGTCGGGCACCATGAAAAGCCGTGCTGTGATTCGCCCATACCTCATACAAAGCGTCAAGCGTCAGGAATCTGTGATCGTGACAGACAGTAAATCGGAACTGTATAACGATATGGCGGGCTATTTCATTGATAGCGGGTATGAGGTCAAAGTGTTCAACCTCGTTGACCCGCATCATAGCGACTCATGGAACTGCATGGCCGATCTGCAGCAGGACACGCTTCTTGCGCAGGTATTGAGCGACGTCATCATCTCCAACACCAGCGGAGAAAGGGGCGACCATTTCTGGGACAATGGCGAGGCCAACTTGTTAAAGGCGCTAGTGCTCTATGTTGACCATACCACAGCATTTGGCGCAGAGCGGCGGAATCTGCCGGAGGTATATCGCTTCCTGACCCAAACCAATGAACGGCAGCTATCGGCGCTGTTTGATAAGCTGCCCGTGGAGCACCCGGCCAGAGCGCCCTACAATCTGTTTCGCCAGTCCAGCGACACGGTGCGCTCAGGTATCCTGCTCGGTCTTGGAACGCGTCTTCAAACCCTGCAAAGTGAGCAGGTCAAGCGCATCCTAAGCCGCAGTGACATCGACCTGACTGCCCCGGCAAAGCGCAAATGCGCTTACTTCGTGATACTCGACGATCAGAACAGCACCATGAACTTCCTTTCCTCGCTGTTCTTCTCGTTCCTGTTTATCCGGCTGACACGCTTCGCAGACGCATCGCCGGGCGGTCGCTGCCCCATACCGGTCAACTTCGTACTCGACGAATTTGCGAACATCGGCACCATCGGCGGAAACAACGGCCGGGATTTCGCACGCTCGGTCGCCACGCTTCGTTCCCGTGCGGTCTCGCTGGTACTGGTATTGCAAAGCCTGCCTCAGCTGCAGAACCGATACGGCAACAACCTTTGGGCCGAAATACTCGGCTGCTGTGATACCCAGCTCATGCTCGGCTGCTCGGACGATGTGACGGCAACCTATGTTTCCACCCGCAGCGGGGACATGACCATCGACGTAAACTCAACCATGACAACCCGACAAACCTTTGCCGTGGCGCAGGTCATTCCCCAGTACCGATACTCCGAGGGCTTAGGCAAGCGCCTCCTGCTTACCCCTGATGAAGTCCTGCGCTTACCGCACGACGATATGCTCGTGGCGTTAAGGGGGCAGAAAATACTGCGGTTAAAGAAACTCGATTATACCCGGCTCGCCGCGGCAAAGCAGCTGCGCCCCTGTTCCATACTGGACTACGGCTCCGGATTTTACTCGGAACCCATGAGCCCACCTTATGAGCCGCAGCCCGCTTACGCGCCGCTTTCGCCCAGCGTTGGCGACCTTTACGAAACAGCCACCCCACCCGAAAACTTTTGATAGGAGGAAATAAAAGCGTGCCTAAGAAAACATCTGAAACCGAAACCGTTGAAACGATGAATATGGAGTTATCCACGCCCGGTACAGCCGAAGACACCGCTGTGTCCATGACTGAGAATGAAAACAGTGAAATCGCCTTGGGATCCGCTGAGGAGATTGTCGAAAAACCTGATGAAACGGTGTCCCCTACGACTGAAACGGCCGAAGCGGATATTGCACCAGACGACGGCGTCGAAGACATTGATTCAATACCATCCCCCACAACTGAAACCGAAGAAGCCGCAAGCCTTCCTCAGGCGCCTGAAGACAGGCCGGAAAACACAGCCGCAGAGCCGGTTGTACAGGAAACGCCCGAACCCAAGCCCAAGAGGTCCCGCAGAAGCGCTTCCAAGCCTGAGCCTGAATCGGTTATACAGGTAACGCCTTCTCCGCAATCCGATGAACCGGCCGCTGACGCACCTGTCCTAGAGACTTCGCCCACACGCAGACCGCGCAGGCGCGCAGTCGTATCCCTTGACGGCCAGCGCAGCGAGCTGACCCCCGAAGCCAGGCGCAGGCAGGACATCATCGACCTTTCAGAGTCTATGAAAAGCCGGCGCGTCATTACAGGCACCATCGCAGGCATCGAGCACATGGATGAGAGCCCTGACCTCGCGTATGCGGTGGTCTATCATGGCGCGTTCAAGGTCATCATCCCCGCAAGCGAGATGTTTGAGTTCGATGAGGATGCTGCGGATAACTATCGCGGCGCAACGCTCTCCCGCAGGCTGGGCGCTGAGATCGACTATGTGGTAAAAGGCATCGAAACGGACGCTGGTGTTGCGGCCGGCAGCCGCCTGGAGGCCATGCGCCAGCGCAGACGCGAGTATTACCTTGACACCGACCGCAACGGCCACCATCAGCTGGAGGCGGGAGACATCGCCGAAGCAAGGGTGGTTTCGGTCATACGCCCCGGCGCCTTTGTGGAACTGTTCGGCATAGAACAGTTTATTCCGCTGGAGGAGCTCAGCTACCTGCGCTGGGTGGACGCCACGACACATTTCCGCGTGGGCGACCGGGTATTGGTGAAAATACTGGAGCTTGACCGAAGTGACCGAAACAATATCAGCCTCAAGCTCTCGGTGAAACAGGCGGGCGAGGACGCTTTTAAGCAGGCCATCAGCCGCTTCAAGGTCGGCAACATCTATGTCGGAAACGTCACGATGATCACAGCGGTGGGTGTATTCGTTTCTTTTGAAAATGTGAGCTGTCTCTGCCAGTTCCCCAAGCGCAAGCGCCCCGCCATCGGTTCGCCGGTCACAGTCAGGATACTGGGCGCGGATTTGGAGCGGCTTAGGCTCTGGGGCGCTATTGTGTATTCTTGATCGGGAGAAAAGTATGGAATATGACGTACAGGCGTTATCCATAGAGGAGACGCGCCGCCGGAAAAGCCTTTCCGACGAGGCCCGCAATATGGTGAAGCAGTCGCTGACCATAGAGGAAGAGGATGATACGGGTCTTATGATGATGTTTGAGGATTTCTATTTGCAGATATCCTTTTCCGAGCTGCATCCGTTGATGGTCATCTATCTGGTGCGCTATCTGGAGCGGAAGATCTCGATCCACGATAAGGATAAGGTCAACAAGCTCAACCTTGCAAGCGTACTTGGCGGGCACACGGTCGATACCGGCATAGGCTGCTATGCATACCGGACGACGCATTGGCTGGATGCGCCCCTGACCCGCGAACGCTTCTTTGAGATACTGCACCGTTCTTTGAGCGAAGCGCAGCACGGCTATTCGACCATCCAGACATGCGGCTCGTCGTAAATATAGGGTGTGAGCGGTATTATCCAGTATCACGAAAAGGAGGCCATACTTACGAAATGGATAATACCGCTTATACTGACTCTTATGCCGCTGTATAATAGGGCGCACCGCGTCATTACCACCTTGACAGACAGTACCCCTAATGTTACAATGAACAAGGAAACAAGGATATTTTGTTGTATGATTTCTTTGTTAATTGCATAGAATAGGAGTAAGAGATATGGAGTCTGCGTTGAGCAAGGGTGGTGTGGCTATGAACCGGAAAACAATTAAAATATCAGAAAAGCGGCAGATTACGATTCCGCAGAAATACTATGAAGAACTTGGATTCACCAATGAAGCCGAGTGCCTGATGAGAGGGAACGAAATCGTTCTACGGCCTGTTAAAACCGTAAGCGGTGGAGAATTTGCCGAGCAAATTCTTGCTGATTTGATTGCAAAGGGCTTATCCAACGATGAACTGCTCGCCGCATTTAAGGCTGAGCAAAAAAAGGTTCGGCCGGCTGTAGAGGCTATGCTGGCCGATGCGGAAAATGCCGCAAAGGGTAGCAGTGAGTATTCCACTTATGATGATGTATTTGGCGATAGGGAGTGAGTATGGCGGAAGTCAGGTTCCTTCCTCCTGCAGCCAAGTATCTAAAGAAGCTCAAGGATAAGCGGCTGAAAGAATTGTATAAAGTTGCCATTGACGCTATTTGCAAGGACTACACGATTGGAGAACCTAAGACCGGTGATCTCGCCGGCTTATACGGGTATGATATCTACTATAACAAGACCAATTATGAACTTGCTTATACGGTGGAATACGAAGGTGAGAAGATTATCGTCGTGGTTATGGCCGGGACGCGCGAAAACTTTTACGATGAGCTGAAAAGGTATATGAAGTAAGCAAAAGCTACTTTAATCAACGATAGAGCGCTTCGGTGCTCTTTTTTCATACAACAAAACAACACATTGGGAGGGAATCATAATGAAAAGGTCTAAGTGGGCGCTGCTTCTGGCAGCGCTTTTGTGCATTGTACAGGCGGTTATGCCAATGACCGTTTTTGCATTCACTGCTCAAACGCCGACCCGTGTGCCAGAGATCGGCGAGGCGGTAACGGTTTACACCAAAGCGGACATGGTGCTGGATTTCAGCAGCTATACCTTCTCCGTTATGGATAGCAGCGGCACAGAGCAGTCAGGCGGTATTCATGGGCTTACCAATGTCATGAAGATTTGGGTTGCTACGACTGATCAGCAGCAGTTTACTGCGTATTGCCTCGACATGAGCCGCCATTATCCTCCAACCATTTCAAACACGGGCGAACAGTCGCTATATGTGAAGGACAGCGATATGCTCCTTGGTCTGTTTGTTCAAACTTTGAAAGCGGGCGACACGGCAGCCAACGGCTCCGATCCAAACACTTCCGCCTGCTTTGGCGATCTCATGGCCGTTCACGGGGATATCACTTCCTTCAGGTTCCTGTCCACAACGGCAGTTGACCAGACTATGCTGGACGCTTTTAACAATGATGAGCGTGTTCAGTTTGAGATCAACGGTGCAACATTCGCGGACGGATATGAACTGACCCGTGACGATGGGCATTGGATCTACGGCTTCCGGCGCAAGAGCGTGGTGCAGACGTACAATTTCGTCACCACCGCTTGGCCAAGCGGCGCCGTATACGATAAAATGCTTTGGGTTATCGAGCACAGCTATCCCGCTATCTCTATGAGCACCATGATGCACGATGCAGGCGCAGACTACGACCGGCTGTATACTGAGATTGCTGCCTCCCAGGGCGGGCTGTCCTCCGCTGAGCTTGACGAGCTGGTGGAAACCATCGTGTACGCTACGATTCAGGAGGCAGTATGGCATCATCAGCCTGCGAAGGTCAATGACGACCCGGAGCGGTTCATCGGCGCAAAGCTGATCCAGGGACATCAGGACACAAAGCTGCTGTATGAGTATCTCACGCGGGAGCGCGACGAGTACGACGGCTATCGCAACAAAGTGTTCGGCACGAACATCGCCATCGAGCATCCCGCCGATCTCACTCCCGTGCAGAACGGCGCAGGTTATATCTATGGCCCGTTTTCCGTTTCCTCCGATATGCTTTCCGCCGGAACGATCGAGATGAGTGTAGACGCGGATGGCGTGAACGCGGGCGTGACCGATTCAGCAGGGACGGCGCTCAGCGTTGTGCGTGCAGGTCAGGAATACTATGTGCGCACGGATGCGCGACCTTCCGATGCTCTCACGCTCAAAGCCAAGACTACGGATGCCCTAACTTTGACCCGGAGCGACCGAGGCCGGATGTATGTCCATGCCGACGCTCAGCAGGCGGCGGAGCTGCAACCCGTCGGTACCGGCGGCACGCCCAACCGGGTCTCGGCCGATGATACGCTGGTGCTGCCCGCCGTTGCGCCGCCTATCCCCAGACCGACAGGCGAACGAGTGAGCTTCAAAAAGATAGATGCAGATACGCAGGCGCTTCTGGACGGTGCAGTGATCCGCATCGTTGACGGGAACGGCGCAACGATTTTCCAAGGCATGACCGATAACGGCGTTGTCTCTACGGACGTAGAGCTCAAGTACGATACGGATTACTCCTACTTTGAAGTCACAGCGCCTGATGGATATGAGCTGGACGAGACCTGGCATACGCTGCGGCTCTCCCCCACCGGGAGCAACCCCGAATACTGGACGCTGACCAATGAAAAGCGCCCCGCACCGCCGCCTATCACCGGCGAAGCGCGCATCCGAAAGCTGGGTGCGGATACCGGAGCGGGCCTTTCCGGCTGCAAGATCGAGGTCAGGACCGCGTCTGGCGCTGCCGTTGGCCAGTATACCACCGGCAACGACGGGTATGCGGTTATTGCGGGTCTTGCGCCCGGCGCGTACACCTATCGGGAGATCCAGGCGCCGCCATGCTATCTGTTGGATCAAAATGAATACACCTTTATGGTTTCCGACACTGGCGAGGCGACCGGCACGCTCAGCTTCAGCAATGCCCGCATCACGACCTCCGTGCCCATCAAAAAGGTGGACGATAAGGGCAATCCCCTCGCGGACGCGACCATTGTTGTGCTGGACGCGAAGCAAAAGCAGGTGTTTTCGGGGAAGACCGGCACGGACGGCGTCGTGACCGTGAGCGGCCTGAAAGCCGGCGAGAGCTATACCTATTACGAGTCGTCAGCGCCTGAAGGCTACCTCGTAAACAGCACCAAGTATACGCTCACCGTGAGCGATAAGGGTGTGGTCAGCGGGCTGATGGATATTGTGAATCAGGCCAAGGGTTTGCCGACACCTACACCAACGCCCACGCCAACGCCCACGCCAACGCTCAAACCCAGCGCAACGCCGAACGCCACGCCCACCAGTACGCCTAAGCCGGTCATAAAGCCCATTCCCCAGACGGGCGTGGAGAGCGGCGCGCTTTGGCACGGGGTTGGAGCGTTGCTGCTGAGCGCCACAGGATTCATCGGCATTCGGTATTACAAGACCAGAAAGCAAAGGAGCTGAGTGATCGGCTCCTTTATCCATTCAGGAGGGAATATGAACAAGAGAAAACGATTCTTTGCGCTGCTGCTGTGCGTGCTGCTCACGATATGCGCGCTGCCGCTGACGGCGCTTGCGGCCTATGCCCCGGTAGGCACGGAGGATGAACCGTCCTCCGTGCGGCTGTATGAGTATTATTCCTCGGCGGGGGCATGGGAGGCGCTGAAAACGCCTCATCACTGGAATACACAGACAGGTGAAATTGCATATTGCCTGGAACATAAGAACGGCACACCGCGAGGCGATACCTATTCGAGCTTCGATCCCACCGATGCCTACCCATATGCCGTATATCAGGGTATCTACTCCATATTGACCTTCGGTTATCCCGCGGGCGGTACGGGCGGTCTTTCCGCAGAGCAGGCACGGTACGCTACAGCCAACGCCATCCGATTCTGGCTCTCGGAATCGCAGGAAGTGTATGGCATGGACTTCCAGCAATACAACTTCACCAACCTTACCCACTCCAACCAGTACACAAGGCCGAAAAGCGGCAACAGCACGGCGGCCGCCATGTGGGCGTATTCGATGGATCTGCTCAATAAAGCCCGCAACGGGACGACGCTGCAGCATTCTATACAGGTCAACCCCTCGACGATCAATATGACCCAGCAGGGCTCCTATTTCGTTGGACAGACCCGGGTGAGTCTTAAGAACTGCAACGGCGGATATACCTATGACGCGCCCTACGGCGTGCAGATATCCGGCTTCACCGGCAACGACGGGGATGTGCTTACCATATCCGTTCCCACCAGTATGGCGGGTCAACAGCTCAGTATCACCTTTACCGGCTACGACAGCCGCAGCACCGCCAACTATGCTTGGTATGCTCCCAGCAACAACGACCAGAAGGTCGTCATGGTGGGCAACGGTCTTGAACAGCCCGCCGTCACCACGCGCCTGACGCTCATCACGCCCGACTCCGGCGGGATCGAGATCTACAAGACCGGCGACAACGGCGCGGCGCTTGCCGGAGCGGTCTTCGGCGTAAAGGACGCAAGCAGCCGGCAGATCGGCACAATCACTACCAACTCCCGGGGCTACGGCAGCATGGGCGGCCTCGACCCCGGAACGTATTATGTACAGGAAATCAGTGCACCTAGCGGCTATAACCTCGATCCCACCGTGCACACGGTGAACGTGAGCCTTGCCAACACCGCGACGCTTTCGCTTACCAACAGCAGCATCAAGGGGTATATCGCCATCAAAAAGACGAACGCAGACCCAACGAAGGGCAGCTATCCGCTCACCGGCGCTGTGTTCACCATCTATAGCGGCAGCACCCCCGTGGATACCGTGACCATAGCCGCTGACGGCACGGGCAAAAGCAAAGCGCTGCCGCTTGGGACATACACCGTGAGGGAAATCACGGCGCCCCAGGGATTTGTCGCGGCAGCCGACCAGACCGTGAATATTACGGCCGCCAATGCCGTGAACGGCGTGGTGAACGTCAGCATTACCGTTCCCAATATGCCTCAAATGGGTAAGGTGCGGGTGCAGAAGACCAACGCCGACGACTCGCTTGGTTCTCATTCCCTTGCTGGCGCGGTGTTCGAGGTGCGTGACAGCGCGGGGACGCTGGTGGATACCATCACCACCGATAACACAGGCAAGGCCGAGAGCAAGGAGCTGGTGCTGGGGACGTACTCGGTCAATGAGATCACTGCCCCTAACGGCTTCGTACTGAACTCGACCCCGAAGAACGTCACCATCTCATACGGCAGCCAGACCGCCGCCGTGATATATGGCGATGTGAACATCCCGAATAAGCCGCAGGCAGGCCAGATCACCGTGCAAAAGACCAACGCGGATTCGGACATGGGCGATTATGCGCTCTCTGGCGCGGTGTTTGAAATCTACAGCGGCGATACTGTTGTGGATACGCTCACCACCGATGCCGACGGCAAGGCGGTCAGCAAGCTGCTGCCCCTTGGCGCATACATCATAAAGGAAAAGGCCGCGCCCGAGGGGTTCGTGCTGAACACCGCTGCCTACGATGTGGAGCTGGACTATGCGGGTCAGACCATCGAGGTGGTATATGAATCCGTCACCGTACCGAACAAGCCCCAGACCGGAACGATCACGATAACCAAGCGGGACGCCGAGGCCGGGGCTGAACCGCAGGGCGAAGCCACGCTCGACGGCGCTGTGTTCGAGATACTCGATACCGAAGGCAATGTGCTGCACACCTTGACGGCGGATACGGATATGGTGACGAGCCCTGAGCTGCCCCTTGGCAGTTATGTGGTGCGGGAAAAAACGCCGCCGCTTGGCTATACCCTCAATGAAAACGAGTATCCGGTGGTCATAGAATACGCCGGGCAGACAGTCGAGATCGTTGAGAAAGCAGTCACGGTAGAGAACACCGTCATACGCGGCAGGATCAGCATCATCAAGTACGCCGAGTTCGGATATGGCAGCAACAAGGAGACACGCCCGCTCGCAGGTACCGAGTTCACCATCACTCGAAAGGCAGACGGAGAGCTGATTGAAACGCTGACCACCGATGCGTCGGGCTATGCCATGTCCGATACGCTCCTGTACGGCACATACACCGTCACAGAGATCAAGGGCATCGACAGTCATAAACTGGTGGAGCCCTTCGATGTGACCATTGACGTTGACGAAAAGGTATTTGCTTATGCTTTGGAGGATGAGGCCTTCCAAAGTGAGGTCAAAATCGCTAAGTTGGACGCGGAAACCGGCAAAATCATCCCCGCTGCCGGCGTGCAGTTTAGGATTAAGGATGCGGACGGCAACTGGGTCGTACAGCGTCAGCTCTATCCTTCCCCTGTGGATATAACCGTGTTTGAAACGGCCGCTGACGGGACACTGGTGCTGCCCGAGCCGCTGCTGTATGGCGATTACACCTTGCATGAGGTGAAGGCGGGAGTCGGATATCTGCTCAACGCATCCACCATCCCCTTTAGCGTTGGCAAAGACGGCGAGACCGTCGTGGTGGAGTGCGCCAATACGCCTGTCATGGGGAAAATAACGGTTAAGAAGATCGGCTCTGCATTCACCGGCGTGACCGAAACCGAAAGCGAGTACGGAACGATCAAAACTGCGACCTATACCGATATCCCGCTCGAAGGCGCGGTGTTTGAGATCCGCGCCAAGACCGATATCAAAACTCCGGACGGCACACTGAAGCTCAGCGCCGGAGAGGTCGCCGACACCGTCACCACGGGCAGCGATGGAAGCGCCGTCAGCAAGGCGCTGTATCTTGGCGAATACGAAGTCGTGGAAACGACAGCGCCCGAAGGGTATTTGCTGGATACAGAACCGCACGCGGTCACGCTTCGGTATAAAGACCAGTACACTGCCATCGTCTCTGCGCAGGTCGGTATCCGTGACAACGCGCCCAATGTGGAACTGACCCTGATAAAGCGCGCCGAGCTGTTCCACGCCGAAGAGGCGAAGATAATCACAGGCCCCGGCGAGGGCTTCACGTTTGGGTTGTACACGGATGAGCAGATACTGGGCGAGAACAGTGCACTCCTACCTAAGGATACGCTGGTTTATGTGGGTTCTACGGATGCCGAGGGAAATCTTCAGGTCCATGAGAACGTTCCGTTTGGAAAGTACCGCTTTGTAGAACTGGCCGTGCCGGAGGGCTACATCATTTCCAAAGATGCATATCCGATTGCACTCGTATACGGCAGCCCGAGTACCGAAACCGTGCGTGTCGCCGCCAACGATGGGAATCCCATCATCAACGAGCTGATAACGGGCAAGATCAGGATCATCAAATTGGACGAACGCTATCGGGCGCCGAACCTCCTCCAACGCATCTTCGGCGGCGGTGATACCGAGGCCGACTACAGGCTGAAGGGAGCGGTCTTCGAGGTATCCAATAAAGAGTTGGGCGTATCCATAGAGCTGACCACGGACGCAAACGGCGAAGCGCTCTCTCCGGAGCTGCCCGTGGGCACATACGTCATCCGCGAGACCAAAGCGCCCGCGGGCTTCGAGCTGAGCGGGCAGGAGTACGAGGCAGTCATTACGGCAGACTCCGATGAGGTTCTGGAGTATGTGTGCAAGAACTCGCCCAAGCAGGTACACATCACTAAGGTTAGCTCCGTAGACGGCAGGCTGCTTGCGGGCGCTGCGCTTGAGGTCAAAAACGCGGCCGGCGAGATCATCGCCTCGGGTGAAACGGACGATAAGGGCGAGCTCGCTTTCCCCATGCCGCGTCCCGGCGTATATACGGTGCGAGAGCTGAAAGCGCCGACGGGCTATGTGCTGACAGATCAGACCTTTACCTTTACCGTCACAGCGGACGGTGAGATTACCGGCACGACCGAAATCGTCAACACGCCTACCCGTGTCGTGATTACCAAAGTGGACAAGTCAACCGGCACAAAGCTTCCGGGTGCAGAGATCGCCATTTATGACGTCAAGGATAAGGAGGTATTCTCCGGCGTAACCAACGGGAACGGCGAGCTGGCGGTCATCTACCTCGCGGAGGGCGATTATACATACAAAGAGCTCAAAGCACCGGAAGGTTATGGTCTCAGCACGACGGTCAAGAAGTTCACCGTTGCAGCCGACGGCACAGTCACCGGGGACATGACGATGGAAAACAACAGAATCGAGCTTGTCATCACCAAGACCGACATCACCGGGAAACAGCCCATACCGGGCGCTACGGTGGAGATATTCGACGCCGACGGAAAGTCGGTGTATAAGGCGGTCACGGATAAGGATGGCAAAATCAGCACCATGACGCTTGCGCCGGGCAAGTACACGTTCAAGGAGACGATGGCGCCGGAGGGCTTTGCGCTCAACGCAAACACCATGAGCTTCGAGATCAAGCCTGATGGAACCATCCGCGGCGACACGAGCTTCACCGACGAGGTCGTGCAGCTGACCGTAAAAAAGGTCGACTCCGCGACCAAGAAGTCGCTACGCGGCGCGGAGTTTGGGTTATACGACAGCAAGGACAAGCTCTTGATGACAGGTAAAACCGACAAGGACGGCCTGTTGGTGTTCAGCAAACTCAGCCCGGGTAAGTATTCCATCAAGGAGCTGAAGGCGCCTGAGGGCTATGTGATGTCCGGCAAGGTCATCTCGGTGGAGGTGACGTCCACCTATGTCAATCAGGAAGCGTTCGTGGTCGAGAATACATCCACCGTTCCCAAGACCGGCGTGTTCTCGTTCCAGTGGTGGGGGTATGCGCTGGTTATCACCGGACTGCTGTGCGCGGCTGCGGCGGGTATCCTCTCGCTGCGCAGACCGAAACGCAAAAAACAGCAGCGATAAATGCGCCGAGTCATTACACAAAGGCCGTTTGCTTAATTAGCAGACGGCCTTTTATGTCCTTGAGTCTGGCATCGCTGGGCTTTCTTGAAAGGATTTGTGATTACAGGTTTACTTTCACGCTATTTTGGGTTACAATAATAGCGTGAAAGTGTGGTGATGGCATGGGTAAGTTTGAGCGATTGGATCAGTTGCTGTCTGAAAATAAAGGATATCTGCGTACATCGGATGCCGTTGCAGCCGGTGTATCAAAGAGTACGCTTGCTGCCTATGTGAGAGAAAACGGTTTGGAGCGCACGGCGCATGGGCTTTACATGTCAAAAGAAGCGTGGCCTGATGCTCTCTATGTGCTTCAGGTACGGTATCCAAAGGCAGTCTTTTCACACGAAACGGCTCTCTACCTATTGGGAGCCGCGGAACGTGAACCCTTGCGCTTTTCTGTTACGCTTGAAGCCGGCACAAATGTTGCGGGCCTCACCAAGCAGGGCGTAAGAGTACACACAATCAAGAAAGACCTGTTTGAGATGGGTCTTTCGGAGGCCGCCTCGCCCGTAGGACATACGCTGCGGAGCTATGATATGGAACGCACGATTTGCGATCTTGTGCGAAGCCGTCGATGTATTGAAGCGCAAACGCTGCAAGGAGCGGTCAAAGGATATGCGCGAAGTAAAACGAAAAACACTCCGCGACTCATGCGATATGCAAAAGCGCTTTCAATCGAGAGTGTTATCAGGCAGTATATGGAGGTGTTACTCTAATGATCCGAACGGCAAGACAGTTGAAAGCCCTTAGTTCGCAATATGTCCAAAAGCGACAGCAACAAGGCTATGATCATCATACGCAACTATGTCATGGAACGGTTTCTGGAACGGCTTGCCGTTTCCCCATAGACGAGATTGAGAACAGTTCTGCACTGCAATCTCTATGGGAGAACTACAGAAATAGCTTCGACTATGCCGCCGATATTCAGTGGGAAACAATCATCCGTGCATTCCGTCAAATGTACGATATGGCGGTTCCTCCCAGATGATCGGGACACGATTGGTTTTTCGCATTAAGTAAACCCCATATACCTTTATGTTCACGACCCGTGCTTTTGCACAGGTCGTTTTCTATGCGCCCAAGCCCGGCTAAACCGGGCTTATTTATTTCAGTAATCAAGGAGGAATCTCACATGAAACTCATTCGCAAACGTATCCTGCCGCTGCTTCTCATGGCGCTGCTGCTCATCGCGGCGCTACCCATGCAGGCGCTGGCCGCAGAAGGCGACGCAGGCTGGACACAGTACGGCCGCACAGGTCATGCCACGGCAAGCAGCGATACCGTCAGTTTTTCCGGGCATCCTACCGATCCGTTTACCACCCTTCTGTTCCGCCCGGCGCAGGACGGCGATTACCGCACCTTTACGTTCCACCTGACCGAAGGCAATACCGACTGGCATACTCTCGAGGGCAGCGGCTTCGTGTTCAACGCTGTCACGGACGGGAACACGCTCAATGGGTATGCCGTGCTGTTCGGACAGAGCAATGTAGGCTATTACAAGCTCGCCAACGTCAGCATGGCCGCGCTCGCCTCCACCCAGTTCACCGGGCTTTCAGGCGTGACGCTCATCCGGCAGGAGGCCAAGCCCGCATACTCGGCAGGCACAACCTGGTACCTGAAATTACAGGTCAGTCCCGGCTCACTGTCGTTCTATAAGTACGATGATGCCGGCTTCTCAAGCGGCCAGACGGCGATTTTCAGCAACGTGGCCATCGACGACTCCGTTGGCAGCGGCTACGGCCCATTCGGCAGTTTCATAAGCCATAACTGCTCGGTGATATCGACCTCCAGCTTCGAGTATTTCACGCTGAAGATCAGCCCGAACACCGCGCCCGCTATCACCGCGCCCGATGTGGTCATGAACCGCGGCGGAGCGTTCGACCCCGAGGCCAACGTCAGTGCAGCCGACGCCGAGGACGGAGACCTCAGCGGCAAGGTGCAGATCACATCCAACAACGTAAATGCCGATGTTCCCGGCGTATATCAGGTCGTGTACTCCGTCGCCGACATCCTTGGCCTTACCGGCACGCACACCCGCACTGTCACCGTGCGTGCGGATGTGGAGCTGGTGGCAGTCGACGCCGTTACCGGCGATCCGCTCTCGGGCGTGGGCTTCAGCCTCGACGATGAGAACCTGCCCGACACCTCCGCTGATGGCAAAACTGCCGCTGTGATTGACCCCGGCACGCACGCTTGGGAGGTGGTTAAAGCACACCCCGACTACATTTCCCCCAAGGGCGAATCGGTTCTGATGGACGGCAGCAAATTCAGTACATGGCCCGCTCAGATCCGCATTCCCTTCGTGAAGAAGACCTACGATATGGCGCTTGCCGTACAGCTTATCAAGGTCAACGACACTCCTGTGACGGAGGGCATCACAGCCAAGTATGGCGATACCGTCGCCTATCAGCTTCGTATCACCAATAAAGGCAATCAAGCGGCAGTTCCGACTGTTGCCCTGAACGTTCCCACTGGGCTAACCGCAACAGAGGCCACCGCAGCCAAGCTCCCCGAGGGCAAGCTTTCGCTGACCCAGCCCATTGAGCCCGGCGCGCATACGGATGTGGAGCTGACCTTCAAGGTGAGTTCCGTGGCCGCATCAGCGTCTTTGGTGCTGCAGGGCAAGGCCATCACCGTCGCAACGCCGGACGGCATGGCCAAGACCGACATCAATCTCAACGATAACGAAGATGAAGCGCCCACGCCCGTGAAAAACCCGCCGGTCATCCTGACCGTGGTGAACGCATTGGATAAGACCGATAAGCTGGCCGGCGCGGAGCTGAAGCTCACGGACAAGAACGGGAAAACGGTCTTCACCGGCACGACCAATGAGAAAGGCACGGTTGAGGTCAACGGTTTGTATCCTGGGCAGTACACCATCACCCAAACCAAGGTGACGGCGGGCTATCAGCTGCCGGACAAGACATGGAGCTTTACCAAGGCTGACGACGGCACCGTGAACGGCACGACCGAGATACCAAACGAGCCCACACTGGTTCTGGTGACCGATGTGGAGGTGCTGGACGATAAGACCGAGAAGCTGCTTCCCGGCGGCACGATCAATATCGTGGACGCGGAGGGCAAGCAAGTGCAGTCCGGTACGCCCGGCGAGAAGGGCGACCTGACCATTCGTTATATGAAGCCCGGCAAGTATGTCCTCAAGCAGACCAAGGCCCCACTCGGGTATGTGCTGCAGGTCAAGGAGTACCCCTTTGAGATCACCGCCGAGGGCAAGGTCACGGGCGATACCAAGCTCGTCAATGTCCCCACGCTGGTCGTTATCTCGAAGCTTGACCCGGACAAGAAGGCGGTAGCCGACGCCACATATGAGGTCTATAATGCCGAGAACAAAAAGGTGTTCGACGGTAAGACCGATAAGGAAGGCAAGCTGACCGTGAAGTATCTGCCCGCCGGCAAGTACACCTACAAGGAGACCAAAGCCCCCAGCGGCTATGCGCTCAACCCTACGGCGTATGCGTTCGAGATCGACGAGAAGGGCGTGGTCGCCGGAACGCTCATTGTGACGGATCCCTTTGCCAACATCGTGATCAAGAAGGTGGACGCCAAGACCAACAAGCTGCTTGCAGGCGCGCAGTTCGGTCTTTACGACAGCACCGATAAGCTACTCACGACCCTGACCACCGACAACAACGGCCTCGTGCAGTTCACCAAGCTGCCATGGGGCAAGTACAGCGTCAAGGAGCTGAAAGCGCCCAGCGGTTATGCGGTCAATGGCAAGCTGGTCACGGTGGAGATCAACGAAACCTATCAAAACCCGGCCGAACCGCACGTTGTGGAGAACTCTCCCGCCGCCCAGACCGGCGTTGACGGCTTCCCGTGGTGGGGCATTGCGCTGCTTGCGGTATGCGTGCTCGGCGGCGGTGGATGCGCGTGGTATCTGCTGCGCAAAAAGCAGCCGGCCGTCGATAAGCGCCGTGCGAAGCATAACTGATAGAGTCTGTGCGGGAGGCCGTCTACATGGCGGCCTTCACTCATTTGAGGAGGTAATTCGTATGACCCGTTATAAGAAAAAGATGCTCATCCTGGCCATGGCGCTGATCGTATGCGCTGTTAGCATTCTGCCGTGGACGCAGGTAGCGTATGCCACGCCAGACGCAGAACCCACAAAGACCACGATCGCAGACAAGCTGATACTACAGCTTGGCCCCGACTGGGCGGGCGTGGAATTCGAGCTGGTGACGGACGTAGGTAAATATCCCGGCACGATCGTGGTCGATAACACGGGTGTGTTGGCGCTTGAACTCAGCGACAGTTCCACATTCACACTTTCCTGCTTGAATTCCAAAGTAACGCCGCCCAAGCCTGCGCTGCAAGAACCGGATGAGCAGGCAACTGAACCCATAAAGCCCCATATATTTGGCGCAACGGATCTGGTACAGCCGAGCGAATCTCCTCAGGCCAATAATAAGAATGCGAATCAGCCTGACGATTCTACAGCACAGCCCCAGGCGGAACAGGAGTCACCATCCGTCGAACCTGAGCAAGGAATCCCAACGCTGCAACTGGTGCTGTTTTTAGGCGGAGCGGTTCTCTGTGTGGGCGGGCTCGTCGCCATGCGCGTGTTGAAAAAGCGTCGTGAATATGACGATGAAGATGACGAATAAGCTGTAGAACTGACTTCGCTTTCCGTAGAACTGAGATAGCAAAATATCCAGTAAAATAGGCACTTTTCTGGCTTTTTATGCTTGACTTTGCGAGCAAAATATGTTACTCTTTCCGTGAAGAAAAGCTTGCGCTCAGGCTTTCTGCGCGGACGAAGTCGACCGGCCGCCAACACATACCCAGAAGGGTATGGAGCAGTTACGGAACGGTGCATTGAGCCGATCCATACGGCGCAAGCAGAGAATTGAATAGCCGGAAGGCACCAAACATATTACAGAGTCAATGGGCTGATGCGACACCACTATTTCAGCCACCTTGGCTCTGTATGTCGTTTTGGCAGCTTTCCGGCTTTTTGTACTCATCCATCTTCAGGTGGATGTTGACGACAGAAAGGTTGGTGAGAATATTGAAGAAGAATAAGATGAACAACCCCTTTATAGGAATCCCGGGTATGAGCGCAATGCGCTGCCCTTACTGCGGCAGCCCTGTTGTTCTGCGCTCGGCGGATGGTATCTACAAAGAAAATCATGCGAATACAAAACTCTACGTTTGCAGCCGATATCCGGCCTGCGACGCTTATGTGCGCGTCCATGAAGGGACCAACAAGCCTGTGGGCAGCCTCGCCGACCATAGGCTTAGAAAGCTGCGAAAGGAAGCGCACGACTCATTCAACAGATTGTACCTGACCGATGTTATGACAAAGGATCAAGCCTATGCGTGGCTTGCAAGCATGATTCAAGCGCCTCGTTCGCAGGCACATATCGGGTATCTTCGGGAGTATTACTGCGAGCAGGTAATTCGGCAGAGCAAGGCAATTCTGGCAAATAGGCAACAGGCCAAAAGCAATGAAAATCGCATGAGGCCACAAATCAATATAGGAGGTGAATCGGCATGACGCTGACTGTTGAACAACAACGTATCGTTGAAGAAAATCTGGGGCTTGTAAGAGCAGTGCTTTCGCGTTGCGTGAGCAGCCCCGGTTCAACCGGCATTTATTCATATGACGACCTTTTCCAGATTGGGTGCATTGCCTTATGCGAAGCTGTGATCGAATACCAACCCGGGCGCGCCGTGTTTTCGACCTATGCCTTTGTAGCGATACGCAACCGGATCTACAATGCGCTTGCATGCGCCACATATCGCCGCAAAAGGGAGAAACAGAGCGATTTCCCTAACGAGCCAGTTGCGGTAGTCCCCATGGACACTCCGGAAGCCCACGAGCTTCGCAAAGTCCTCCGTGAAGCTCAGGATAGGCTCAAAGGCGTTACCCGTAAAGGCATAGATGCGATGATATTCATGAGTGAAGGCTTCACCTGCCGTGAGATTGGAGAAATGTATGGAACGAATGCGAACAATGTCACTGCTTGGATTTCTAAAGCCCGTAAAGCACTCAGACTTGATGTAAAGTTCATGCGTTTTGCAGCGGAACTGGAAGTATGAAGCGTTTTATAAAACACATGGCTATTCCTGCGCTATGCTGCATTATGACCCTGACACTGTTCAGGGTCTTTTTCTTTTTGGGGTATGTGCCTACAAGCTCGATGGAGCCAACAATCCGGCAGGGGAGTTTCATTGTAGCCGCCAGAATGGCCTATTGGTCTTCTGAGCCGAAGGTGGGGGACATAATAGTGTTCAGCCATGACGGCAAAGTGCTTGTCAAACGAGTGGCGGCCGTTGCAGGCGAGGCGGCGTGGACGTGGAAGGGGCCTGAAACAGTACCCTGCGGGATGCTTTACTTACTCGGTGACAATATAGATGCGTCAATCGATTCCCGGCTCTGGGTCGATCCGTTCGTTCCGGTTAAAAACGTGATTGCCCGGTATTACGAATAGAAACCGGGCGTCGGCACTGCCATGCTAACGCCCGCTGTACGTTATCACTCTTTGCTCAAGTACTGTCTAAGATGTCGAAGCCCTTGTGCGATGGAAGCGGATACCGCCGCGATGCTCACTCTTTCAGCGCGAGCAATCTCAGTCTCGCTCAATCGTAGAAAGAAATGCGCGTATATCCGCCGCATCTGCTTGACCGGCAGCTTCAGCATTGCTTTATAGAGAGCTTCATACCTTTGCGTTTTCATGTATATTTCCTCCAAGGATGGCAGCTCCATCTCCAAATCGGTAACAGTCTCAATAAATGCTAAGCACTCACCGTGGTATCTGCGCCGTTCATCCTGCGCATGTTCAAGCCGCTTCAATTCTTCCAATAACAGCTTTACCTGCTCGGGAACCTCGCAGAAAACGTCCTGCCTATATAACACCGGATAGTAAATCCGGAGATTGATCAATATCATATGTTTCCTCCGTTTCAGTCGTGGGTGAAAAGGTTGCTGAAACGGGGCGGGAGGAGCCCGAATAGATATAAAAGGAGCATGCTTGGTTCTTATCGATACCATCATGCTCCGTTCGTGATATTCAATTGATGCTATTGGTTCTTCAACCGGCTGTCTAATCTTGCCCGTGTACGATACGGACTCGATTACCATCCTAAGAAACCCAACAGTAATCCCGGCATTAACCAGTAAACTGTTGAGGTGGATAGAAAAGCATTAATATAGCAGTCCACAAAACACCTGCCATTCGCACATTTTTGATAATACACAGCAATGATTCTTGTTTGCCGTGTCTTAGCCCTTTAAGCAATAAGACGACTCGCCATACAGTAAATATCTGCTGCGACCCATGGGCCTACTTCATTTTCACCATCCGGGTAAACCTGCCGACCACAATAAGCGCAGCAATAATGGCAATACCCGCAAAGGCCGGCGGTGCGCTTATCCGCCGTCGGCTTATGAACACGGCTATTCTCTCATTCGTTTTTTTATAAAACACGCGGCTGCTGTTTGGGCAAGGATGCCGAACCCTGCTCCGATAAAATCCAGTATAATATCATCAACATCAAAAACCCCGACGATCAAAACCTGCTGCGCTGTCTCTATGCATACCAACGCAATCAGCAGCGCAAACAAAACGTATATCTTTTTTCGGGATGCACCTTAAATGACAATAAAAAGGAAAAGGGAGAAAGCAGCACTAGATTTCCGAATATTTCTATCAAATTTTTCCAATCGCCGTCTACTTGGAATCCCCTGATGGATTTTACTATTGACGAAAAAGGAATATAATTAGGCGTCAAGCCTGAATAGTCGTAATCGCGCCGGTCTCCCCCGAAAAATACAAAGCCCAATATGGCGCAATAAAGTATCACACCATACCACCGGAGCACATTCAGCATCAATTTCTTTTGTGATTGTTTTAATTCCGAAATAAAAGCGATATAGCTCAGCAGCAAAAGAGGAAGCATAATAAGCAATACGAGCCTTAATATACCTCGATAATGGATAAAAGCCCCGCGATAATAGAATTCACGCATTACCCTCGGGGTTGCACCGATAATAATTGCGCACAGAAGCACAGAAAAAAGCATTCTCAGGCGCGTTTTAGTGCCGGGCTTAATTGCGTTCATCTGTTATTCCTCCTTTTCGGGTTTTCGCTGCGGTTGCGGCAGGCCCGTCTACTTCATCCTCATCATCCGTGTGAACCTGCTCACCACAATCACCGCAACGATTATCGCGATAGCTGCGAAGGCCGCAAGGGCGCTTATCCACCACTGGCTCATGGCGCGCGTTTGCCTTTTTTCGGTTGCCTGTCACTTTTTGCTCCGCCAGATCAAATCAATGCATTTGAATCCAAGCAGTCATTGTGCTATCCTGCCGATATATGCCTTGGGTTCAATATAACTACCATCTATTGCGTTCAAACAAACACGGCAGTGGTAAACAGTGGGCTCATTCTCTCCTTTAAGGCGTTCGTGAAACTCATACATCACTTCCCACGTTGGAACGAGGTGACCTATGTCTCGACGATCCTTAACATTTATCAACGCACTCGCCAACCGGATTTCGTTGACCATAACCGAATACTCTTCCACGTGATTCTCTTGATAAGCATGATTATAGACAAGCTGCTGCTTAATCCGATCCAAAATATCATCAAAAGGCATAAGCTGGGTGTTTTCAGCAATAATAGCTACTTGCTCGCCAGCTCCACGAACATCATACTGTGCGATCTTACCATTCTCATCTACAATAATATACATATACTCGCTTTCCCAAGGCGCAGCATTGCTTGGCGGCGGGCTGCCTTTCCATATTCGCCATTCATCCATGTAGGTAGCCTGTAATCCTCCGCAATCACGAATAAAGAAAATAATCCATCCGATCCCTTGCAGGCCTTTGTCGTTATATGCAATCGCCTTTTCCATAAAAGAAAACTTCATGTTTGAGTCCGCGCCTAAATTTTTCATAGCATCTTGGGCAATTTCCATCGCAGATTCGCTTTCCAATTTGGGGTTGGTGGATGTAAAATCATTTTTCTGTTCTAAAGTCTCCGCATTGCTTTCTCGCACCCAGTATGAATCACTATCACGTCTATATTGATAGGTATTGCCATTCATCTGTGCAACTAAAACAGCGTATGTCGCCGTATTTTCATTGTAGTGATATGCTTCAAAAAAAGTCTTTCCCGGCAAATCATTGAAAGAGAAGGGAATAGCTGCACTGTCATCGGGAGCTGTTGCTAACCGTTGTTGCAATTCTATAAGTTCATTGGCTATATCAGTATCGCTCTCTTCCGCTAGAGACGTCAAATAAGACATTCTTTCAAGAATATCCCGTTTCGTTTCTTGGGGAGTTTCTACCCACTGCTCGTCCGGATAAAAGAATCGCATCACATTCCGGTAATATGTTTCATCAAACGCCGCTTTTTCAATTTCCGCAACCGGATATACATCTGTTTGAGGTATAACTACAGGCGCATTTATAGTCAAATCTAATCCGCTTATTTCATTATGGAATTCCACGTTATTCGGTGCATCGTATTTATCATGAGTTCCATCTTTCGGCTGTATAGCCTCTGCTACGTAGTCCTCCGTCTTAACAACAACAGGTTCTTTTTCAGGCGTGGGCTGGCAGGCAGACAGGATTAGCAATAAAACAACTAAAGCTAAGGTTCCTACGTGCAATCGATACTTATTGGGTTTATTTGGCATAAAGCTATCCTCCGTGATTGTATAGTGTGGCTAATCGCCATATTATATTGACGATTAGCCGACGCTTATCTAACTAGAAACTCCAGTATCCCGTAAGGCTTGCGCCTCCACCATTAGTATTCGCATACACATCCAAACTACTATAAAGCGTTGTGTAGTCATGCCCGCCGGATACCTGGCTTATTGTAAATGTATAGGCATGGCTTGCTATCGCCGTGGTAGATCCTGCCTTGTAGGGCCTTACTGTAAGCCGTTTACTGCTGTTACCACCAAACGTTCCAGATGCGTACCAAGCAGAAAACTCGCGTGATATGTTCTTGAGTGCCCTCGCCGGCGTTGTGCTATTCGCGCCAAGAGTATAATCAGATGCCTCAAATGCAAGTGCAACGTTGGCCAATGCAAAGATCATTACCAGCGCAAGAGCTATTGCAATTATTTTTTTCATATCCTTCTCCTTTCTAAATCTTTGAGTTTTGGGCAAGAACAGGTATATTCATGTTTAGCCCTTGCAACTCTGCATTGCCAAATGGCAATGAGCTTGCTCAATTATGATTTGCAAGGGCTTTTTTATTCCTTCAATGGAACCACCTCCTTTTTCGCTATATATAAGACACGCTGACGCGGGAAAATCTGTCGCCAAAAGCGTATTTTTTATATACTAATAACCGACACAACCATACAGCTATTTCATCCTCATCATTCTCGCAAATTTACTCACCACAATTACCGCGACTATTATCGCGATAGCCGCGAAGGCCGCAAGGGCGCTTATCCACCACTTGCTCATGGCGCGCGTTTGCCTTTTTTAGGTTGCCTGTCACTTTTTGCTCCGCCAGATCAGATCAATATGTTGAACACGCCGGCATAAAGAGGCTATCTTTCCCATTCAATATATTTCTTAGGAAAAATTATTGTGCATTTCAACACGGGATCCATCTAACGCATTGATTGCTATATAGGATGGTAAAATATGCCCGTCCAAGGCGCTCTCTTTTTGTACAATGAATAGCCATGTCGGAATGAGGAAAACCTTGTTCCTTTCCTTTGTAGAGCGAACCATGCAGTTTGTGAGCATAATTCGCGTAATGTGTCTATCCTCGACTGTGGTAGCATCGGCTACCCATGAGGAACCAAGAATAAGCAGGTCTTTCGCGTGCTGCCATACCGCCTCAAATGATAAAGGCTTCATGTTGCTTTCTAACTTATTCGTTATAATAACGGGATACTCCCAATGAAAGAAACGGATTCCCTCCTGATCCACCATAAGCACAATTCTTTCCTGTGGCCAGGGTTTGATATAGTCCGCTTCATCCTCAAACCCCAAAACCCCTGGGGTCAATATACTGCTGTCAAACGGAACTTGCCCATCGATTGCACGGCAAAAAGTTATTTGGTAGCCCACCGAGACCGTAGCATAGCCAAAGAATCCATCCAACATACGCGCCGCTTCAATATGTGCCGCTTCAAAGCCTTCAATTTTCAAATCATTCAATACGTTTTTTGATATTGTCAACGCTTCTTCTTTGGATAAAACGGGTTCCAGTACAACAGGACCTTCTCCGTCCCAACCGCCGTTCTTTATTATCCATGATTGTAGTTGTATGGTTCCGGCGTTCTTCGGGAAAATTTCTATTTGATTTTCATCGGCAAACACATAAACATTTTGTTCCAAACTGTTTTTGAAAACCACATTGCATGGGAAAGTCGGGTCATAATCAGCAATGGGAATATATTCCTCGTTAGGTGCATTTCGCAATTCTTCGGATAAGCTTTCGATTATTTCTGCGCTATCGGCAGATGGCTCATACAGAACGGAGCCGTCTTGCTGTTTTTTCGGCATTCCTCTTTTTAGAATGACTATGAGTTCTTCCAAATCTTCTTTCGTGATTTCACCGGAGCGCGCTCCGATGAGGTCTTTGGAAAAGTACGAAACTATTTCATCCATGCGGGTTTGGCCAAACCTGTCTTGCGTCGCTTCATACACATAAAAGCCTTCCGCTTGGCCTATTTCAATATCCGTATCCGCCACAAACTTGAAATGTGGCATTTGTATTTCTTCATCCAACTTACTTGGGCAAATAAAGGTGCTGTCAGCTTCCTTATCTTCGCTTTCAACAAGTGTAGCTTCTAATTGTTCCGCCGCCTTATGCACCACTATCTCTTTTTCAGGCGTGGGCTGGCAGGCAACAAAACCAATCGCCATAACCGTGCAGAGCAGAATTGCCATGTATCTTTTCATAATTGCCACCTTAGTAGCCCCTCGTCAAATCGATTATACTGCCGTCGATGGCGTTGATGGTGAAATAGCTCTGTTCTGCGCCATTTTCCGTTGCCGTTGTCCCGTCGGCCATGTTGCTTTGGGAAATGCCGATAAAATCCCATGCGGGAACGTACAGGTATTCGTCTGCGCCCGTGCTGATTTTCGCCATGCATAGACGTATCTGAGTTATTTCGACGCTGATCGACTTTATGGATTCATCTATCCATGAAAGGGAGGATCTGCAATGCTGTGCAAGAAATTCCATAATCATGTCAAAGGACAGCAAGGCCACGCTTTCGTTCACCGTTTTTACCGTGGTGGGCGATTCCCATGTGAAATACACTATTCCGGCATCATCAATGGTAACGGCGGCGTACTCGTCCGCCCAAGGCTCGGCATAAGCGGCGGAAGCCTCGCCACGCGCCAGCATGGGCTTATGGTACATGGCAGGCAGGCCGTTAAATCCCCTTGTAAATATAAACAAGTAGCAGTCATGGCTATTCCGGCCCTCCACGGGGTTTACTGCCGTTACGGATAGCTCTGCAAAAGCCTCCATATAGTCAAGCCCGATATTTTTTATAACCTCCTGCGCCATGCTCTTAGCCTTAGAAAAAGTGGTACTCAGCTCTTCTATGTCCGCCCTGTTTACCCTATATTGCTTTGCAAGATATGCTGTACCCGCATTTTCTAAACGTATATAGCTCAACTTGCCGCTGTCTGAGCGGTAAGCGGAAAACGTTGCAAGGGTTTCATTCCCAAGATCGACAGAGGCCGTTATCCGGTTATAGTCGTTGCCGGGAGGCAGAAGCATAGGAACCGGCGGCGAATCGGATTTTTGCTCGGCGACGGATCGTTTATCGCCGAATTTTCCGTCATTAACCGTTCTATCAATAGTCACTGGGGCTGCTTTCAGCTTTTCCTCATAGAAAGCTATCATATCATCTATATATGGGCTGCTTTCATTTCTGCCTTGCAGCTCTGCCTGCGCCTGTTTATATGAGTTCAGGCGAATAAGCACTTCTTCCTGTGTAAGGTCGGTAACGGACAGCGGATCGTACATGGTTTTATCGCCAATAAGCGCCGCCCTTGCCTTATCTACCATAGCCTGGGAAAGAAACTCCGGCCTTGCGGAAAAAACGGCATACCGCTCCAATACAGGGGCTATTACAGAAGCATCGATTTTGATTTTTACATTTTTATTTCCTACGTCTATTATGCCCTCATACCTTTCGGGGAGATCATCGGTAAGCGGATTGCCGCCTTGAGAAGCGGGTTCGAGGTATTTACTATCGTCGCCAACTATTATTACAGACGCCTCCGGCGTTTTCTGACAGGCGCATAATAATATACAACTTACGACCAACCATAGTGTGCTTATAATTTTTTTCATCTTAATCTCCTCTTTCAATGAAAAGTGCTGCATATCCTCAAAAGCCGCTAACAAAAGCACCACGACGACACCCGTAAAGGCGATTAAGAAGCCAAGGCTTAAAAGAGCCTGCTTCAGGCTGGCAGTAAGGGTATGGGACATGGGGATGTTGCTCCTTTGCTGGGATTATTATTTATCCATTTGCTTATTCCGCGGTTGAGTTATCGGCACTTACGATTCTCGGATCCATCAATGCGCCTGTTTCTGCATTCAGAACCATGACGGCCTCGGTTCCTTCACCGTTTTCCTCTGCAAACTCCCTATACAAAACATACCATGCCGGCACAAGCCGGGCTCTTTCGGCGTTTCCTTTTACTCCTGTAATGCAATAGCCAAATTTTATTTTGTCAATGCATATATCAATCGGATCAATACGGGCGTATTTTTCATCCTCTAAATAGGAATAGCGATATTTCATCTGCTCTCTTATCCGAGTCTGTACTTGTGAAAATGGTATTAGCTCGCATTCGGATTTATCAACGTAGTCTATTTCGCTTGCGCCGTTCCACTCACACCCTATGACCCCATCGCGGCTGACATATACCAGGATAATATCCTGGGGCCATGGCGCAGCATATTCAGAAGCCATAGTAGTAGGGTATACAGTATAACCCGTGCCCACGTCAACCGTTGATAATCCATTGTTTGTTTTGCCGTATACCATCACATAAAGCGGTATTATATATTCATTGCTTGGTTCTACAAGCTGTGCTTTTTTTGTATCGATTAACGCCATATTGTCGCATGGCAGACTGCTGACGAATAATTCCGCTATATCGGCGGCCTCCTGTTCGCTTATGCCTATATCGTCGATTTTAAGTATTCCATCGCCCCAATCCAATCCCTCATATTGCGTTACCCCGCCGGGCGCTATATATAACGACGTCCCGTTCATTATTCCGAAAATGATAGTTTTCCTGTTATTCAGCAAAAACTCACCTATATACTCATCACCTTCTGATTTGGAATTAAAACTAAGGATTCCTTGCTGCTTGGTTTCCGGGGCAGTTTCAAGCCTCGTATACAAATCGTTCAGAATAGTATTTATCTCTGCTGGCGACATGTCTCTTTCTTCTGATTTTTGGGCAAGTTGACGCTCATAAGCAATGATCATCTCTAAAATTTCCTGTTTCGTAAGGTTAATATCTCGCATATATATCTGCGACATATCTTCAACGAATAATTTAGCTATTTTTTCTATCTTTGTGCTATAAAACGGGGCACGTTTAACGATTATATTGCGACATTCGGTAATGTGAGGAGCTTCTATACATGCATTAGCCGAAATGCGGTATGTTTTTGATGTTTCCATATCTTTTTCAATCCAAATTTCAGGAATGATCAACTCGCCAATCGTGCATTTGTCATCCGCACTTGTATAGTTCGGCTCGCTGCCGACAACAATGCTGCTCTCCGGCGTGGGCTGGCAGGCGCATAACAGCGCACATATGAAAATACCATAAGCAGTGATGGCTCTCTTATGAAATAACATAATTTCCTCCTTGCATTTCAGCAAGGGTGTCAAGTTTAACTGACACCCTTTGTGCCAAAATTTAATGTTTATTTAGCGTGAGATCCGTAAGGACAGCTCATGGAAGAACTTGTAAATGCATACCCGTTTATATTGGTAATTATGCCGGATGTGGGCCTAATGCGCAGATATACCACATGACTCGGATTGGATGCTTTATATGCACTTGTGGAAAGATAATAACAAGAACCCGGGACACGGTTTGCAATCGAACTCAAGGCTGTTCTGGAACTCTGAGTCCATCCGCTTTCACCGGCCACCCATTGTTCTTTAAAATCTTGACTGCAATTTGTATTGTGGTTTCTGGCATAAGCATTAACTACTCCTGCAGAAAAATCATACATGGAGGAGATGTTTGAGGCGCTATATGCAAAAGCCGCCCCTGTAAACGCCAGTATAACTACCATGCACAGAATTAGGGCAGTATATCTTATCTTCTTCATGTTTTTCTCCTTTCAAGTAACTTAGTTGTCTTTTTCTCAATTAGCAGCTACAATTTGGTTATGCCCTTGCATATCTACATCGCCCTTTCAGCTATGAGCTTGTCCAACTCATGACTTGCAAGGGCTTTTTTATTCCTTCAATGGAACCACCTCCTTTTTCGCTATATATAAGACACGCTGACGCGGGAAAATCTGTCGCCAAAAGCGTATTTTTTATATACTAATAACCGACACCGCCATACGGCTATTTCATCTTCATCATCCTTGCAAACCTGCTCACCACAATAACCGCAACTATTATCGCAATGACTGCGAACGCTGCGAGCGCGCTTATCCACCATTGGCTCATGGCGCGCTTCTGCTCCTCCTCGGCCTGCTTTTCGGCGTCGGTCTTTTCGCCCTCTATCACGGGCTTTTGTATCTCGGTGGAAAGCTGCTGCTCGGCGGTGTGGGTTTCGCCCGCGTCGTCGGTGTATGTAACGGTGTAGACGGCGCTTGTTTTGCCGTAGCTTTCGGTGTAGCCCTCGGTCATGGAGAGCATACCCACGAATACCTTCATCTCCCCGTAGCCCGCCTGCCCGGGCTGAATGTCCCCCAAGAACACGCTGGAGGTGGGGAAAAGCCCAGCGCCCGAAAGATTTACCGTAACGTTTCTGAGCGTGCTTTTGCCTATGTTGAAAACGTTGGCGGGCAGGGATATTGTTTCGCCCGCTGTGACCTCCTTCGGCAGGGATACGGGGTCGCAGCTCATCTTCGCGGGCTGGGTAACGTGGACAAGGAATGTCCGCGTGCTTGTGTATACCCCGCCGTAAAGGTCAACGTAGTCCAGCGTAACGTAAAAGGGCTGCTCGCCCGCAAGCACGTCTCCGGTGGTGCGGAGCGCGAATGAAACGGTTGCGCTTTCGCCGCTTGCAATGTTCTCCAAGTGCATCGCGCTGTTCGTGTCCGCGGGTATTATCCCCGCCGCCTCGCTCCCGTAGGACAGCCGCACGGAGCGGGCGCGTATCGCGCCAATATTGTCTATCGTGACCGTAGCCGTGAACCCGTCGCCGCCTGTGACGGTGTTTGGATTTATCTCGCAGGCGGATATGAAAAGCTCCGGCTTTTCAACCTCCTGCTTCGGCACGTCGTTCGGGTCGGGCGGCTTTTTGCCGTCTGCAACCGTCACGAACACGGTAAAGCTTTGCTGCTTCTGTTGGCCCAGCACGTCAAGGTAGTCCGCCTTTAGCGTGACGGGATATGAGCCGTTTATCCGCCCCTTTACAAGCGGTATTTCAAACATGAACACATACCTCCCCCAGCCGGCGGCGGTCTGGGAATAGTTGCCGAATACGAAGGGGCTGTCCGCCGTCGCGCCAAGGTCGGCCGTTACCGTCACCTTGCCGTCATACGTCTCGCCGATAAGCGGGAATATAATGTAGCAGTAGCCGTTTAATATGCGGGGCACATAGCCCTGCTGGTATGTTCTATCCATGCCGTCGTACAGGCTCCAGCTGTCAATTATCAGCTTGTCCGCCACCGGGGTAGGCTCCGGCGTGGGCTCAGGCGTAGTTACAGGCGTTTGGGTCTCCGCGGGCGGCGTTTCGCCCTCAGCAAAAGCGGCGATGGGCAGCGCGAGCAGCAATATAGCCATCAGCGCCGCGAATAGTCGGTTCATATACTTTCCTCCCGTATCATGGTCATAACTCCCGCGTCCATCTCGCACACGGTGTCGCAAAGCTCGTCTATATCCCCCTGATTGTGGCTGGCAAGCAATATTGTCTTTCCCTGCTCCTTGAGCCCCTTTATGAGCTGCCGCATCTCCCGAACGCCATGCTTGTCCAAGCCGTTGAGCGGTTCGTCTAAAATGAGCAGCGCGGGATCCTCCATTATGGCCTGGGCTATGCCCAACCTTTGCCGCATACCGAGGGAATACTTGCCAACGGGCTTTTTCATAAGCGGGTCGAGCCCCACGCGGCGTATTGCGGCGGCTATCTGCTCAAGCCCTATCTTTTTATTCAGCGAAGCCAATATCTCAAGGTTCTTCACGCCGGTGATGTTTGGAAGAAACCCCGGCGTTTCGATTATCAGGCCGAGGCCGGGCGGGAAGTCCACGTCTTTGCCCACCCGCTTGCCGTTGACTATGACTTCGCCCTCGGTGGGGATGAGAAAGCCGCATATACACTTCATAAGCACGGTTTTGCCGCTGCCGTTGTTGCCCACTATGCCGTGGATCTTCCCCTTTTCAAAATCGCGGGTGACGCTTTTTAATACCCGCTCCTGTCCGAAGTCCTTGGATAGGTTTTTGACCGAAATAATGTTCATGCTTCAGTACCGCCAAAGTTAAAGTTGTAATTCCGCACCGCCCGAAGGGAAAGGAAAAAGCACAGGGCGATGAGCATTGCGAATATAAAATACGTCTGCCATAGCCTTGGCAAAAGATCGTAGCCAAAGTTGTGCATGTGGTACGTTGCCTGATTCAGCGGCGAAAGCCAGCCCACCGCAACGTTGGCCTTGTACATGAGCGCATCCGGCAGTTTGAATATGGCCTTTATGGTCTGGGGGTTGAGTAAAAAGCCGAACAGGCTGAATGTGAACACGGCGGCTATCCCCGCAAGCTGCCCTTTTTTGAGGTTGAACAGCAGCATTATGAATACCATCAGCAGCGTGTACAGCAGCATCAGCAGGAATATGGTCGCCATGCACTCATACGGGCGGCTCATCTCCAGCGTTTTAACAAGCGCGGGCAGGGCTACCTTTTGCCCAGCGCCGGAGTAGCCGAGTATGGCTGCGGTCTCAGACCACATGTTTCCTATGAAGCTCTGCCGCATGCATACGAGCGAGGTGGAAATCAGTATAAACGCAAGGTATATAAGCGTGGCCAATGCGATATACGCCGTCTGCCCCATGAGCCAGGTCTTGCGGTCTATGCGCATGAGGTAAAAGGGCGTGGCGCTTGATATGAAGGGCATGTCCGCAAAGAGCAGAAGCAATAACAGCGAGGAAAGAAGTATTGAGTTGCTGTCCCCAAACGTCCACACAAACGCCTCCACAAGCTGCATTGTGGTTTCGTACTCCTTGGCGAACTTCACGGCCTTGTCCGAAAGCAGGAAGCACAGCACAAAGGCGAGGCAGAAGGTGATTGCTATTCTTGGGTTTTTGTGCCAACGGCGGAAGTTATACCGGGTCACGGCGACGATCTGTTTCGGCTTCATATCCTCTCCAGCCTCCTTTTCGCGGCGTATGCAAAGGCAAGGGCCATCAGCAGGCTGAACTCTATGAGCAGCACCGCCACACCCATTCTGCCGAACACCCATCTTGGGGACGGGTTCAGCCACTCCCGCGGGTACAGCACGAAAAGCTTATCGAAGTACCGCTCATACAGGATTATTAGCAGATAGAACAGCACGAAGGGCGATGCGTATGCCATGTATTTGCTGTCGGTAAGCGCGGCAAAGGTCATGCCCGTCAGCGACCAGAAGGCCCCCGAGGCGAAGAACATGAGCGCAGTCTCCATTAGGTTACCAAAGTAATTCGGCACGGTTTCTCCGGCCTTAGGGTAGGCTTCCATGGGCAGGAACATGAGCGCGGCGAAGCCGTAGGCTATGAATATCCCCAATGCCAGCGTCAGCCCGCCGGAAACGGCGCAGCCCACGGCCTTCCCCGCGATATACCGCGGCACGGTGGTGCGGGGCAGGTATTCCTTTATGAAGCCGCTCTTAACATCGTCAATGAAGGACGCGGTATACGGCAGCGCGGCGAGTATGGGCAGGGCCAGCGCCATGGCCTCGGAGGACAGCGCGCCAATGATAAGGTCGCTGTGGAAGCCGGGGGAAAGCAGCTCCGCCGAACGGAACCCCGCCAGTATCCCCTGAACTGAGGAAAGGAGCGGAATGAGCGCCGCGCCCGCGAGGGAGAGCAAAAAGCCCCACGAGCCCACCGCCTGCCTGAGATTTGAAGCCACCGTCCGCACGGATCGCACCTCCTTTCTTCCTCATGCTCCTATTATCGGGTGTGCGCGGTAAACAAGTCCGCAGCAAAATGTAATCGAATTGTAATTTCAGGCTGTTTGTGGCAAAGAGAAAGCAGATATGGCGGGTTCCCATGCGGTCATGCCTTCCCAACGCTTGCATAGTATCAATATCCTGCGAATCTATCAATGATGCTGCCATCAATCGCATTTATAGTAAGTAGACTTGTATAACCGCTTGTTCCACGTTGGATGCCATAGCTGTCAACCGAATGTCCGAAAAAGTCCCACACAGGAACAAGTAAACCTTGTGAACCGACATTTCTTTCAGTTAGCCGCATCAGCCCTAAAGTTACATGGTCGATAAAATATTCGCAAGTCCATTCTTCGTCAGACATATCATATTCGTTATCAACAATGACAATCATTTCCTCAAATATTGCTTGGACTGATGAAAACGGTAGTAGCCTTGCGCCCTCTGCCTCTATATCTGTCAGTTCATGCGGTGAACGATACTCAAACATAGCAATTCCATTATCATCTATGAAAACGCGGATTCTTTCATATAGCCACGGCTTTGCAAATTGCTCATCCTCATACCGTATTTTCCTGTCGCCGCCTCCGTCATCGGTATAAGTAACTGCTACACCATTGATTTCTCTCGTAAACATGAATTCGTAAACGCCGGTTGGACAAATATTTTCTGCTACATGTTTTCTCATTCCAGTACATGTAAAGCCGTTAAGCCCCATTTTTTGTAGGGAAGTTTCCGCCATATCTAATGCCTCTGCCTGAGTTGTATGTAAAGGCAGAGATTCCACGCTGCTGCTATCAGGCGAGGGAATCGCACGGTTTAATAAAATGTCAAGACAACTGTCATCAAGATTTCTATAATACTCCAATCGCGCAGAACCGGACTCGGTATAAACATTGATTCTTGACAATCTGCCATCATCTCGGAGCGCATAATAGTGAACATATTTGCCATCCTCAGCGGGATTGTCAAACTGGTATTGGAGCGGCTCATACGTTGCCTGGGACGGAGCATTTTCAAGACTTTGCATGGCATCGGCAAGCGAAGCATCATATTCCGCTTGTTCCAAATATCGTTCACCGAACCAGGTATCGTTATTTACATTGGTCGTAAGGTCTTCAATGATATTATCGTAGTATTTTTGTGGCAACAGGCTAAGATCGTCAGAGACAGGCCTAGCACCCTCAAACAATACTTCAACAAGGCGCTTTACCGTATCATTTGCCAAGCGGGACATTTTTACCCGTGCAATGGGCATTTTATCGGCTTGCGGAAGGATTATCGAAGCATCCGTATGTACGAGCAGTTTGCCTTTTGCACTAATGGACTCAAGTTTCAGATTTTGTGGTATTCCAAGATTCATTATGAAAATATTGGTTTCATACTCAGAGGTTTCGGTACGCGGTTGCGTGGTTTTTTCAGACATATTTTCCGTGCCCTGAGCTTTTTCAAGTAATCTGTCTAAGTTTTTTCCTATCACTATCGGGCTCTCCGGCGTTTTCTGGCATGCGGCAACGCCCGCCGCCACAACCATGCAAAGCAGAATCGCTATATATCTTTTCATAATTGCCTCCTTAGTAGCCCTTGGCAGAATCTATCACAGCCCCTGAAACGGCGTTGACGGAAAGCATGACGCCGGGGATCGTTTCGTCTGTCTCACCATTTGTAAAAGTTCGCTGCCGCGTGCCATAGAAGTTCCAGACGGGGATCAGCAGCCCGTTTTCCGCAGAACCCTGCTCAAACACACGCATCAGTTCCAGCCTGGCTTCCGTGATATTGCAGGTGAGGTTCTGGTAATCCTGGGACTGGTATTGCCAGATCACACGCATCATCTTTTCAAATATCGGCTGTATTTCGTGAAATGGCAACAGCTTGCAGGAATCCACCTTGATATCGCCGATTTCCAACGGGGAGTCCCATTCAGCATATACAATTCCTCTGTCATTTACGAGAAACACCAGCCGCTCATAGACCCATGCTGAGCCAAACTCGCTGTCGCTGCCCGGGGTTCCCGAATAGCCGAATATTGCCGCGCACGCATATTGCTCCACCATACGCTGACAGGTGACGAGATAGCACCAGTCTGACGTGCCCTTCGTCACGTCCCCTTCCGTTGCGGCGTTATCATATAGCGCAATGCGCTCCACCCGCATCGGGATGTTCAACTCTGATACAAACTGTCGCACGATCTCCGCTGCCTGTTTGGGCAGCATGGACAAGCCTGTATACTCCGCATTGTAGAGCGTATCGTTCTCTTTTACTTCCTTTGTGCTGGCTTTTCCTTGCACAATGCCGTTGTATCCCGGCGTTCGATAGACAAACGTGCTATTTTGGATACCCCTTTTTCCAAGCGCTTCGTACCACGATTCGTTGGATACACGGAAGACGGTTCCGGCGTTGTCCGTTGCATCCACACCCATAAAGCGTCTTGACGGATTGCCGGAATCCATATATTGCTCGATTTCCGGTGTAACGACCGTCGGCTCATAGGCACCCGGCGCCGTGCTGTACAGTTCCCGTAAATGCGCAAGCTCAGCCTCCCGCAGGGCCTTGTTCTCCTCGTAATACTCGTTCTGTTCAATTCGTTCCATATCGCCCTGAAGGGTGAGGATCGCCTGCTCAAGTTCTGTTTTCGTCCTGTCGGCCTCTGTGCGTGGCTTGTACATGGGGTTATCTCCTATGAGTAAATCCCACAGCCTGTTTATCAGTTCCTGCGAAAAGTAGCCCGCCTTTACAGTAATCATGGGAATGGCGTCGGTTTCAGGCAGACGGACGGCTGCATGCGCAAGGATTGTAAAATTATCTTCCTCCACCGTGACGTCCATCATGTCCGGTGCGGACAGTTGCTCCTGAAGCGGCAATGGTGTTGCTCCTTCATCGCCCGTCGCCTGCCCGATCAAATTTTCTGCATTTTTTCCAACCACTATTGGGCTCTCCGGCGTTTTCTGGCAGGCGGCAGCGCCAATTGCCACAGCCATGCAAAGCAGAATTGCTATATATCTTTTCATAATTACCTCCTCAGTAGCCCCTTGCCAAATCGATTATGCTGCCGTCGATGGCGTTGATAATAAGTATGGGGAAGGGTTCCTTATTCCAGGAGGATGCCGAGCCGTCGCTGTAATCGTATCGAGTGAATCCATCCTCCGAGATTATCCTGTTGTTTCCGTAAAATATCCATGCAGGTACTAACAACCCAGTAAGGCCGTCGCCATCCTTTTCGCGCACCCTTACGAGGCCCAGCTGCATCGTATCAATGGTTATATCCATCCTACCGGTGCCGTCGGTCATGCGGTTTGTAACGTCTTCGAACTTGATCTTCATCATGGATTCAAATGTATTCAATATTTCGGAGAACGGCTTTAACACCGGATCGGCATGCACGGTATCTATTATTTCCAGCGGAGATTCCCAGCAAAGCTGCAGCCCTCTGCGGTCCACAGTAAAGCACACCGTTTCATAGGGCCAGGGAATGCCGTCGGACATGTCGTCGATGCTCTTGCCCTCGTTCACAAGGCACTTTACGCCATTGACGACCCGGGTATAATATAGCCTGTATGCGTAGTTTTCCGCCGGTGCCCCCAGCTTCCTGCCGTCCCCGCTGTATATTCCCATGCCGGTATCGTCCACCAAAAAAGAATATCCCAGGCTATATTCACCGGCCAGCCCTATCGCCTCAAAGAACCCGTCGCACCTTTTCTTCGCTTCCGCAAGGCCAAATCCGATATTGTCCAATGCTTCGGGGCTTGTATCGCCATTTGAGCTTATCCTGATGCAATTTTGTTCATTATAAGCCGGTATGGGCTTTATTCTCGTGTGGTAGTCGAACTGCATCAGGCAGCCGAGGCCGCTGCTGTTCTCGGCACCGGCTTTCGGCGTCATAACATACATATTCCAGTATAAATCCTTTGACTCCGTTGAGTTGTCCGGCGCATCGGCGTCTAAAACCAAACGGTCGCCGAAGCCTTCTATCCTTTGTGCGGATAGAGTACCGTCGGAAGGGATGAGCTCATCGACCGATGCATCGTAAGCTGCATACACTCTTTTGCCGCCGAACAGGCAGTTAAACGCCTTTGATACTACGTCCTGCGTGAAACCGCCCGCCTTTACCCGATAGATGGCTATGCTGTCCACATCGGGCCGGTCTATTTCTGCCGACACGTCTATACTCAGCCTTCCGCCGAGCCCTGTTGTGCTAAACACATACTTGCCGTCGGGAATATCCATATCCCTAAAATGCTTGCCGTTTTCCTGCATGCCGGCCTGCTCCAAAAAGCTGCCCGTATTCTGTTTTTCCGTGATGGAGGGCTGCTCAGGTGTGGGCTGGCAGGCGGCAGCGCCAATTGCCACAGCCATGCAAAGCAGAATTGCTATATATCTTTTCATAATTACCTCCTCAGTAGCCCCTTGCCAAATCGATTATGCTGCCGTCGATGGCGTTTATCATCAATATTGGTTGTTCATATAGCCCGTACTTTATTCCTTGTTCCTCAATCCAGTCCCAACTCCTGTATCCGTAAAATGCCCAAACCGGCACGAGCAGCGTGTTGCTTGCGTCATTTTGCTGCTGAATCAGTACATAATAGAGGCCCGCTTTAGTAATTTCTATATTCAGCGGTTCCTGAGAATTTACGAGTTTTGCCATTGGTTCATACTTAACCAACATCATTTTCGAAAAGATGTCTTGAATATCTTCAAATGCAAGCAGGTGTGAGTTATCTACTTTAATGCCTGCTGTTTTATATGGCGCATCCCATGTAAAGCTTTGAATGCCGGAATCGTTGATCCTTATTTTTATCTTTTCATAATTTATGGGAGTCTGAAAGGCATCCTCGTCTACACTGTCAATAGTCGGTGCAAGGCTGATCCCATCATATGAAGGGAAATAGAACAGTTCATACGCCCATTGGGAAGCTTCTTTTTTATCTTTGTTGGAGTTGTTTATCAACATCATGCCGCCCAGTTGATATTCATCACAGCCAATGCTATGCAGCAGATTCTCTGCATCTTTTTTTGCATCAGCAGGACTTTTTGCGAGTTTACAACCTTCGGGGATTACAGAAAAATCGCTGATAACAGCAGCACCATATAACCCAAAGATGTTATCTGTGCCTTCAGCAGAAAACGACACAGTTGCTATGGGACGATGTAAATACCATGAACCGTCGCCCTCGTCCGGGATGGAGATGTCAGCGGTTAAGGTATCGCTATTGCTAAGATATAGCCGATGCTGGATATCGCTTCCGGCATCCCACACCTCTATGTAATCATATTGTCCGGCAATACGTCCTTTCCCATCGGTTATATCATACGTTTGAAAGGTTCTGTCAAACGGTGTTTTTTCAACTTTATCCGGTGCATCGGGCATAAGCTCGGTATAATATTTAATTGCCGATTCGATAGTATCCTGATCCTCCTCGGAGCTATATTCAGGCAGAGTTTTTCGCTGTTTAAGCTGAATAATAAGCGATTCCAACTCTGCTTTTGTGAGTGCGTTCCTGTTTTGAATAAGTTCTTGTGCATCTATCATTAGCTTATCAACCAGCGTTAATGCCTGTTCAAGCGTGAAATCCCTTGGTTCTGCCTGAAAAATAGATACCTTCGGCACTTCAGGCAGGTTGAGCTGCACATTAGAAGAAATGGATAAGCTATCGCTTGAATAGTTAAATACAAAGTTATCAGGAGCCTGCACTGCATCCTTCAGGGCTTTTTCAGCGGTACTCTCATCAGAAGTCATTGCCTGCTCGATCATAGTTTCATAGTCTTTGCCTATTACTATCGGGCTCTCCGGCGTTTTCTGGCAGGCGGCAGCGCCAATTGCCATGACTGTGATAAGAAGAATCGCTATATATCTTTTCATAATTGCCTCCTTAGTAGCCCTTGAAAACATCGATCACCGAGCCATCCACTGCGTTTATGGTAATGTCAGGATGATAGGAACTATCAAGGTTATGAACATATCCGTCCGTTTCGACAAGCGTTTCTGCGCAGTAAAAATTCCAAACAGGCACGAGAATTCCATCGGTAAAGGAATTTTTGTCTATAATGCGCCATAGGCACAACTCCACCCGACTCACATCATAGCGCAGGCTTTTCATATTTTCCCGTTTGGCAACGGGCTCTTTCTGAACGAGCATCATGCGCTGAAAGATGCGGTCTATTTCAGAAAATGGGATAAGGGCTGCGTTCTCGGTGAGAATTTCCCCAACATCCAGCGGGCCCCACCATTCAAAAGACAGTATCCCTTCATCGTCTACCGCGATTTCCAGCGTTTCATACCACCAGTCCCGGCCATAACTCGAACCGTCCACCGAAGAGGATGAATAATCAAATTTACTCTCTACGGAAACCCCGTTCAACCGCCGCAGCAATCGGAAGACATAGGCATGCCGTTCCTCCGGCTGTTCTTTTTTTGTTCCGCCTATGGTCTGCGGGGCGTAGTCGGCCTTCACAAGATTGCTGCACAGCTCCACGCGGTCTATTGCCATGCCCTCAATTCCCACCGACGACAGCAGATCTTCCACACGCTGACGCGCCTGGGCGGGCGTTGTTTTCAAAATTGTTTCTGTACTGCTGCCGCTTAAAGATGCGTCCGTCACATCCGCAAGCACATTCTTTTGCCCTGCTATGAACCGGTCAGCTTCAACCATATTGCGGGAAAAGGAGATACGCGAGTCGCTGGAAGGGGCGATAATCTGCGTGTTGCCATATTCATCCTGATAGGAGTATACTTCCGTGTTTTCATACTCCGCATCGTTGCAGACCGAAAACGACATGGTATCTCTAATGTGCGGGTTACTTTGGGCGTTCATATATGTGTAATTGCCGGAAGCGGCGTCGCTTTGGGCAGATTCCCGCCGCGCAGTCTCAAGCGTGCCATCCGCCTCGGTAAGCGGCACGGAATCCGGCGCCTGCGCGCAGTCGTCGCGCAGTTTTTGCAGCACCTTCTGTGTTTGCGCATAGTCATCGGGGAATTGCTCATAATCCATAGCTGCGAGCTGTTGCTCCACAGCGGCGATCTGTTCCAAATAGGATGCCTTCGTCATCTCCACGGGCAGTCGATACATAGGCGTGTCACCGCAAAGCGCGTGAAACAGCTTGTATACCGTATCCTGACTAAACCTCCCTGCGCTCACCCTCGCCATGGGCATGCTCATAACGTCTGGCAGCGTGATTGGTATGTCCGCTGCCACTGTAAGCTTTCCATCCGCCCCGCTCAATTCCATCTGCCAGTGTTCCGGGCAGCCATAGCGGGCGCATAGCTCCCCATAGGATATGTTTCCACCGTCTTTATCAGCCATGGCAGGCACATACGTTGACGAAACAGCCTGTTCAATCATCCGGTTGTTGTCCTTCCCCACCACAATCGGGCTCTCCGGCGTTTTCTGGCAGGCGGCAGCGCCAATTGCCATAATCGTGATAAGCAATATGGCGATTCTCTTTTTCATATCCGTAACACCTCGCTTTGTTATCGTTGTCACCATGATACGGTAAGCGCCGATGCAAAATCCATCATCAAGTTGTAATTAAAATGTAATTATTGAAAGCGCACCCGCACGGTCGTGCCCTTCCCAACGCCGCTCTTTACCGTAAGCTCCGCATCATGGGCGTCCGCGATCCTTTTTACCAGCGCAAGGCCAAGGCCGCTGCCGCCCGCTTTTTTGCTTCGGGATTTATCCACCATGTAGAACGGCTCGAATATTCGCTCCATTGCTTCCTTCGGAATGCCGCGCCCAAAGTCCTTGACCTGTATCGTGTTGTTTGAAAAGGTGAGTAAAACCCGCTTATCCGGCGCGTCCGTGTCATATGCCTTTGCCGCATTGTCCACAAGGTTGATGAGCAGGGACTGGATAAGGTCCGCGTTGCAGTTCAGCGTCCCATCGTCCGACTGAATGATCAGCGTAACGCCTCTATCGGCAAGGCTTTTCTGCGTGTTCTGCCGCACCTTATCAAGGAGTGTGTCAACCTCGTAGGGCCTGCGTTCGATGTCGCGCTCCAATGTGATAAGCTTCAAAAGCGTCTGCACCAGCCGTTCCAGCCATTCGCATTGACTCTCGATATGCGCAAGGGAATCGTCCTTTTCCTCCTCCGTCATATTGGCCCGCCGCAGCATACGGGTATGGAGGAGAAGCGCCGTAAGCGGCGTCTTGAACTCATGGGTCACGCCGCCGATAAAGAGCCGCTGCCGCTCGGCGGTTTCCATAAGCTCCGCTATGCGCGTTTCAACGGCTTCCGCCATCAGGTTGAAATCCCCCGCAAGCGCGCCTATCTCGTCTTGCGTATACACATCGGCCCGCATGGAATAATCGCCGCCCGCGATCTGCCGCGCCGTTTTTGCAAGGGCGGTCAGCGGCCTTGTGCTGCGGCGCATGATGAGCGCGATGCAGCCCGCGCCCAAAAGGATGCCCGCGAGGCTTACGGCGGCAAATGTCCACGCTAAGCTTACGATGCTGTTGTAGGTCGTGGAGATGTCCTCCACCACATATACGGCGTAGGATGTGTTTCTCACCGCTACAAGGCTGCCCGCAATAAGCACATTGCGCCCGTCTATTTCTCGCTCCGCGATCTTCATGGAATATTCGTTTTCGGGCAGCGGCAGAAACGCGCGCGGATTGACCGAAACGCCGGAATAGAGCGTTTCATTCCCGCGCATAAGTACGGATGAGGAATCGGCAAAGCGGGAGAAGCAGTAGTTGACGAGGGAGTTTTCCACCGTCCGCGAATCGTTCTCCGCAATATAATAACCCGCCATTTCCGAAAAAGAGGAGGCAAGGCTTTTCTGCCTGTCTCTTGCTCGGCTGTATGTAAGCTCCAATATGCTGTTTTTGGAATGGATGAGAAGTACAGAGGAACAGGCCGTGACGATGACGAGCAGCACGGCGATGCAGATGAGGGAGGTCTTTTGCCACAGCTTCATACTATCGTTCCTCCAATCGGTAGCCAAGCTTCGGTATAGCCCGTATCGCATCCCCAAGATTCAGCTTTTTGCGTAGGTTGGATATTTTCATATCCACCGCACGGGTCTCGCCCGCATACTCGTAGCCCCAAACCTCGCTAAGGAGCTGCTCCCTTGATACGGTCAGGTTTTTGTTTTTTAAGAGCGTCAGCAACACGTCAAATTCCAGCGGCTGAAGCTCAACGGCTCTTCCGGCTTTTGTTACCACCCGCGTTTCGCTGTTTAGCTCAATGTCCCGAACTCGGTAGACCGTGTTCAGCCTGCCGGTGCGCTTTAATACCTTTTCGATGCGCACCATGAGCGTGAGTACATCGAAGGGTTTGACGATATAATCCTCCGCGCCATCCATAAGGCCTTTGATTTCCGATGCGGAGTCCGTCTTTGCGGTCATGTATATCACGGGAATATTATATCTCTCCATATAGGAAAACAGCTCGAAGCCGTCTATGCCCGGCAGCATTATGTCCAAAAGTGCAAGGTCGTAGGCATGGTCGTCCGCAAGGCTATCCGCGGCCTTTTTCCCATCGTCAAACACGGCATATCCATAGCCGACAAACTGCATATTGAGCGCAACGGCTTCGGATATGGCGCGGTCGTCTTCAACTATCAATATCCTGTTTTTCATGCTGCCGCCCTCCGTTTATAAAAGCAGTTTACCATATGTCCGCCTTGTATCAAAAGCATATTTCCTGTTTGTCAATATCCCAATCCTCTGTCGATTATGCTGCCGTCGATGGCGTTGATAGTAATAAGGCTCGTTCCGTAGTCGGACCGCGAGATACCGTTGAAATCCGAAATCGTTCCGAAGAAATCCCATGCTGGAACCAGGAGCGCGCTTCCGCTTCGGTTTTGTTCCGCAACGCGTGCATAGCCGAAGCATATATTTTCAATGGTGATAGTGCTTTGCGTATTTGCATATTTTACGGCGATCATTTTCTCAAAAATCTTCTCCACTTCACTGAAAGGGATAAGAGAGGAATCTTCAGTAACATTTTCGAGGATTGAATAGGGTGCCTCCCACCGCATTCCAACGATGCCGTCATCGTTCACATAGTATGTAAGCGTTTCATATGGCCACGGCTCGTTATAAGTACCCGAATCTGTAATAGCGTCGCCTCTATTCGAGGTATAGGTGATGGGCAGCCCGTTAAAATCGCGGGTATACCGCAGCACATAGCAGCATCTGACCGGATTTGTTCCACCTGCACCGCCGTATTCTTTTGTTGTTGAATAGTGCATCATAAAGGGAATATTCAGCTTTTCGGTCAAGCTGTCGCACAGCTGCTTTGCCTTTTCCTGCGAAATGGTAATTTGCGGAATATCCTCCAGGCTTATTGACTTATCAAGCCGAGTTATGTTTTCCGCTGTGACATAGCTCATTACAAAGCCGTCCGGAGCCGTGTTCTGCGAATATAAAGCGCGGGAATTACCTAAACCCTGTCCGTTATATATCTGTATGCCCTCATAGCCAAACTCTAACGATATACCTTCGCCGTATATCAATGCAAAACCTTCATCATCGACCTCGAACAAACCCGAGATAGGGGCATCCTGCGCATCGTCCGCCGCGTTGTACTCCTGATATAAAGCGGCGATAGATTGTTGCATCCATTCTTCCCATGTCAGGATTTCTCCGTTTTTGCCGTAGTGCGTCATCCTTAAATCCTCATCAGAGGGGCCGGAAAAAAGCTGCTGTTGCGCTATGAGTATCTGTTTCATAATGCTGCTTTTTGAGGGCGCGGAATATGGGTCGTACAATTTCGAACGGACGAGCTCATGCAGCAGCACATCTGCCTGCTCTTGGGATATGGAGCCTGTGCTTATTCTGATAATTGGTGCCGTGCTGGCTTTCGGCACATCGACTGCGGCATTTGCCGAAACGGCTGTCATTCCGTCAGAACTTACAAAATCCGCTTCATATCGCAGAGGAGCGTTCACTTTTTCAGCTACGCTTTCGTCGCTTAATCCTTCGCCGGCCTTATCAATTAGATCATCGCTGCTTTTCCCAATTATAAGTGGGCTTTCCGGCGTTTTTTGGCACCCGATTGCGGTGATGGCAATTATCATTATCACAGAAAAAACAACGATTGTCTTTTTCATCTCATGTTACTCCTCCGTGTTTTGTATTTTATTATATTAGCCCTTTCCCGGTAAAATCTACCGCAAAAATGTAATCAATTTGTAATTGTGTGTGTTGAGCATCATGGGGTATTTATCGTGGATTAGATATGAGGGAGGCGTATACGCCTCCCTCATCCTTAATCACTCTGAATTTACCAGTTTTGAGCAATGCAATCAAGGGTAAAAACAAGACGAGCGCTTCCCACAGATTTTACGATTTTGAAATAGTAATAATGTGAGGTGTTCAGGTTGTACCAGCTGACACCTTGACTGCTCCATGCGGTAGCTGAGCCCAAAGAATATGATGCGACTTCAACATTGCCGGCTGTGGCATCATAAAGATATATATCTACGGTTACCGAATTGCCTTTAGGGTTAGAGTTGCCAGTGAAGGTTGTGTGAATTTTTCCGAGGCTGCTGGGCTTGAACTTATAGTTAGTATAGACATAGCTATTAATCCCAGTAGAACTGCTTGCTGCGCTATAAGGTAACGTAGTTGTGCTGGTAGGCGGATTATCACCTCTCATGAAAGACTCGTAGAGAATATCAACATTGGTAGCATCTACACTAATTGGCGGTACTTCCTTGCATTCGGGTGTGGGTTCCATGGCAAAGGCAGTTGTTCCCCAAGCAGCAAGCAAAGAAATGCAAAGAACAATTGAAAGCATCTTTTTCATATTTTTTCTCCTTTCGAATATCGTAGTTGTCTTTTCATAGATCATAAGATACAATTTAGCCATACCCTTGCAAATTGGCATCGCCTTTTCGGCGATGTGAGCCGCCCGCTCACAATATGCAGGGGTATTTTCATATATGGACAATCACAAGCATCCCTCCTTCTCGGATAATACGACCAAATTATTTTATTCTCTACATATAAGACAGATGGCAGCCGCAAATTCTGACAATTTTGAGAGAAATAAAATAATATAATTTTCAATTTTACAAGGGTGGTTTACGAGAAACACCAGCCACTCATAGACCCATGCGGAGCCAAAATCGCTGTCGCTGCCCGGGTTTCAGGAGTAGCCGAGGATTGCGGCGGTCTCGCTCCACATATCCCCCACAAAGCTCTGCCGCATACAGACCAGGGAGGTGGAGATCAGTATAAACGCAAGGTAGATAAGCGTTGCCAAGGCGATATACGCCGCCTGCCCCATGAGCCAGGTCTTGCGGTCTATCCGCATGAGGTAAAAGGGTGTGGCGCTTGATATAAAGGGCATATCCGCAAAGAGCAGAAGCAATAGCAGCGAGGAAAGAAGTATTGAGTTGCTGTCCCCGAACGTCCACACAAATGCCTCCACGAGCTGCATGGTGGTTTCGTATTCCTTGGCGAACTTCACCGCCTTGTCCGACAGCAGGAAGCACAGCACGAACGCAAGGCAGAAGGTGATTGCTATTCTTGGGTTTTTGTGCCAGCGGCGGAAGTTATACTGGGTCGCGGCGAAGATCTGCTTTGGCTTCATATCCTCTCCAGCCTCCTTTTCGCGGCGAATGCAAAGGCCAGCGCCATCAGCAGGCTGAACTCTATGAGCAGCACCGCCACCCCTATTTTACCGAACATCCACCTTGAGGATGGGTTGAGCCATTCCCGGGGGTACAGCACGAAGAGCTTATCGAAGTACCGCTCATACAGGATTATGAGAAGATAGAACAGCACAAACGGCGAGGCGTAGGCCATATATTTGCTGTTGGTAAGCGCGGCAAAGGTCATGCCTGTCAGCGACCAGAAGGCCCCCGAGGCAAAGAACATGAGCGCGGTCTCCATTAGATTGCCAAAGTAATTCGGCACGCTTTCGCCCGCCTTGGGGTAGGCTTCCATGGGCAGGAACATGAGCGCGGCAAAGCCGTATGCCGCCAATATGCCAAGCGCCAGCACCAGCCCTCCGGAAACGGCGCAGCCCACGCCTTCCCCGCGATATACCGCGGCACGGTTGTGCGGGGCAGGTATTCCTTTATGAAGCCGCTCTTAACATCGTCAATGAAGGACGCGGTATACGGCAGCGCGGCGAGTATGGGCAGGGCCAGCGCCATGGCCTCGGAGGACAGCGCGCCAATGATAAGGTCGCTGTGGAAGCCGGGGGAAAGCAGCTCCGCCGAGCGGAACCCCGCCAGTATGCCCTGAACCGAGGAAAGGAGGAGGATGAGGGCGGTTCCGACTGCGCTGATGATAAACCCACGGCTGAATATGGCCTGCCGCAGGCCGGCGCAAATGGCTCGTTTCATGGGTTCGCTCTCTCCTTTCCGTGATTTTGGGTAATAGGGAAGGGGGCATAATCATTTTCACGTCTAATATTGACTCCGAAATGATTATAGGTTCTCAATATCCTAAAGTGCGATCAACAATGGTGCCATCTAATGCGTTTGCAGTGACCAAAGGCTGCACGTCAAAAGATTCGGTCAACATATAGTCGCTGGTTTGGCCATATTCGGCGTTTTGCTTGTCGATATATTCATGATCAAATTCGATAGTACGCTGTCCATAAAAATCCCAAACCGGGATCAAAAGATACTTATCTTGAGAATTTTTATTTATTACTCTTGCATAGCCAAGAACTATCTTATCAATCTTATAGCTTATCTTTCGAATACCGTTATCAAACGGCGTGGAGAAAAATTCAACCGATTTTTGCCCTAATTGTGCTGCTGCGTGAGAAACCATATCATTAAACGGATACAGCTTTACATTTTGACTTACCATATCTTGAATTACCGTATTCCCGTACCAATAAACACCGACAATTCCGGTATCATCAATATGTATGCGTATCCTCTCCGCATGAAACGGTTTGCTGTAAGCGCCTTCACAATAGTTGTTATCGTAAGCGCATGGGATACCGGAAACTGTGCGCGTAAAAGTGACCGCATACGCCGTTTTACTTAAGTTTGCTTCCGAGTTGTTTTCATATTCGTTTTCTCCCAGCCGGCTTGTCGATGAAATCGCACAAAAATCCATATAGTTCACGCCGATCCTATCCAGGAATTGTTCAGCTTGATCAATTGCCTCGTCAGGCGTTGTGGCAAGTATCATTTTATCTATGCCTCTATCAGCATATTCATCATACTCGCGGTTTTCCATTTCAAAGATCAGCCAAATCGGATAAATGTCATTCCCGTTCGTTACCCAAATACTGGCTTTCTCGCCGTTCCCCAAAACTGAGTAAGCGTGCAGGCCTTCGGATGAGGTTAAATAGTCTTTTACCGATACGGAAGAAATTTCAGGCTTATCCGGCGCTTTTGCAATTTGCTCCTTAATTACGTCGATCCTGTTCATTAGCTCCTGTTCAGTCAATAACCCCGTCTCTTCGTAAATTTCCTTTCCCGATTGCACCTCTGCAAGCTGCTGCTGTGCCGGGAGTAATAGCTTTTCCATCAATTCTGCCTTGGAGAGTTCAATATCATTTTTTGACAAAACAGCGCCCTCTCCGAACAGAATATGGATAACCTTTTCTATCTGCTGCTCAGTAAACGGAGCTATTTTAGCAGAATAAACCGGCAAAGCATCATTGTCTGTAAAAACAATTCCCGCATCGGTGGTCACTTTTATCTTACCATTGGAGGATGTATGTTCATAGAAATACTTCTCAGGGATATTAAGTGATCGGGGACTGATGCTATCCTCTTTAAGTGATTCATCCATTACGGAACTACCCTTGTTTCCCACTTGCTCAATCTCCGGCGTGGGCTGGCAGGCCGTGGACGCGGCAAGCATGATTGTAAAAGCAACCAATAAAACACCTTTTTTCATAATTATGACCATACCTTTCTGCGAAAGGCACAAAACGGGATGAAACCGTAGGCCTACGCGATAGAATTTTGTACAATTTATTTTTCTTTTACCCTAATCTATCAAACAGATGTTACATAGTTGTCTCCTCGGAGTGGTATAGATGTCAATTCTGAACTTCAATCCCCAAAATATAAACAACTTCCGCTTCACTAGAAAGAAGCATATTACATGTGAACTTAAAATCGCCAATGTACAGTATAGTATCATCCATCGCAAACTCACCGGACGTGTTTTCATAGGGAATGTTATGGTATTTTGCATACATAAGCAGCATGTTTTTATTTGCAAAAGAGGCGATATTAGAGTGAACGTCAACTTCCATTGCGTAGATTTTCCCAGTTTGTGCATCGCTCATAATAGTAATTTTGTCTTTAGTCTGCTTGTTTTCAAATATTATTATCCAACGCCCAAGATTTGATGGAAGTGTAATTCCGCCCGTTTCATTCTTTATGGTCTGCAAACTCGAATCCGAAACAGTGACACAGGATAGCTCTGCTGATAAAAAGGAAAATTGTTCAAAAGATAATGATGGCATTGCACCAATATCAATCAATTTCTTAATTTCAAACTTTGCGCTTTCAACAGCCTGCTCCATGGTATGCTCATAATCAAAGGGTTCACGCATAAAGTTCTGTTCGCCAATGCCCCAAGCATATAGCTTGGCATGTAATTCATCTGTATTTTGAAGTGCATCTTGTTCCATAGACGATGAAGTAGAAGGGTGCGTGGATACGAGATTATTGTTTTCCGTAACGAACCTTTGCATATTTCCGATGATAACATTTTCTTGCCGATGCAGCAAAAAAGTTGGCACAAATATGCCAGCGAACATGATGGCAATAGCCAATAATATTCCTGCAAAATTTGCAATCGTCCCACGTTTTTTCATCATACACCGCCTTCCGCATCCAACACAACCATTACAACCGTTCCCATGCCGATCTCACTTTGATATTCAAGCTGCGCGCCGTGAAGCGCCGCGATGCGAGAGGCGATGGCAAGCCCAAGCCCCGCTCCATGCTGGCTTCGGGAGCGGGATTTGTCCACCATATAAAAGGCTTCGGTGATGCGGTCAAGCTGATCTTTTGGGATGCCGCGCCCGTCGTCGGTTACGGATAAAACATATCGACCGCCCTCAAACTTCCCATTGAACCTGATGTGCTTGCCGTCAGCTTTCACTGCGTTATCAATTAGGTTCAGAAGCAGCGTTTTGAACAGGTCGAATTCTATGCGAATGTAGGCGCCCTGCGCAGATGCCGTAAAGCGGATACCCTTTTTCTCCATCAGAGGACGCAAAGTGTCTGAAACATCCTGCACTACCTCGTCCGCCCGCATTTTCGTAAGCATGAAGTCCTGCCTGTTCAGCACAATCAGTTCCATCAGCTTTAAGGAAAGTGCCTCAAGGCGCATTCCTTCGTTGACAATATATCCCGCAGCCTCTTTGACCTCTCTATGAGTGAGATCATTACGCTGGTATATCATGTCAGCATAGCCGATTACAGAGGTCAGCGGAGTTTTGAGTTCATGCGCGAAGTTGGCTACAAAATCCTCTTTCTGTTGCGCGTTTAATTCAAGCTGCCGAATCGTATCCTGTATAGTGTCTGCCATACGATTGAAACTGCGCGAAAGCTCACCAATCTCATCCGAGCTTTTCACGGTAGCACGTTCGTCATATTTCCCTTTGGTAAAGAGTTTCGTGTTGCGCGTCAAGCGTTTGATAGGAGCGGTCAGAAAGAGCGAAAGTCCGACCATCACCGCCGCGCTGACGCAAATGACGATGATGAATGTGGTGGTAAATCGTTTTTGCATAAGCTGTTTTTCTTCAATGACAGGCGTGATATTCCTTGCATTTAAAAGAAACACAGACTTTCCGCTTTGCGTGAATTTACCTGTAACCACAAGCCAATACGCGTCGGAGCGATTTTCTATGGTGTATACAAGCCCTTGCTCGTCCACCTTGTCAAGCCCGGCAAACGAATATCCATCGGGGAAGGTGGAGAGTATGACGCTTTCATTCTCCGTAAGCGCCGCTGTCTGATTCTCGGAGGGCGCAGCACTTACGGTTTGCTGCACTACGGCCTTCATGGCTTCGTCGCTCAACCCCTTGTTTTCGCTTACGGAGAGTATGCCCGATTGCAGCACAAACTTCAAAAGCTGGTATTCCATAAGACTGCGCTGGTTTTCGTGCGCAATAGCGTTGGCAAAACTGTCCGAAATCATAAGATAACCCATGATGGAGAGCGCCGCCGTAATGACCGCTATGGTGCAAAGAAAAATTTTTGTAAATAGCTTCAATCCTTCCTACACCTCCAGCCGGTAGCCGATGCGGAATACGGTTTTGATGTGTTCGTCCCAATCAAGCTTTTTGCGCAGTCGTTGAATATGGGAATCCAACGTCCGTGTCTCGCCGGTGAACGGCTCGTTCCATACCTTTTCATACAGACTGTCGCGGTAGAGGGCGACATTTTTATTGCGGATTAATTCAACCAGCAAATCAAATTCCTTTAATGTCAGGTCAATTGGAATGCCATCTTTGGTGACGATGCGGGACTCAGTATTTATTTCTACACCGAATAGAGAAAATTGCGTCACGCTTTTTCCCATGCGGCGAAGCAGCGCGTCTACTCGTGCGGTCAACTCGCTGATCTGAAACGGCTTTACGATATAATCGTCCGCGCCGAGGCGGAGGCCTTGGACGCGGTCATGCAAATTTCCCTTTGCCGTAATGAATATGACGGGGGTTTCGGTCGGGCGGATATACTCCAGAAGCTCATAACCGTCGATTTCAGGCAGCATGATGTCCAGTAGAATAAGATCGTAATTATTCTTTTCAATCTGATCTGCCGCCTCCTTACCATCATAAGCGCAGGTGCAGGAATAACCCTCAGCTTTCAAATTGATAAGTATTAGGTTTGAAATTGCTTTTTCATCTTCTACAATCAATACTTTCAGCATTTTCATCTACCTCCATGTGATTAGTATATCACATAGTTGTGCCTGAGTTGTGTTATCCATCGTCTGTAACAAGTGTTTATTATAATCTAGCGCCTTTTCGCCATTTTATGAATGATGACATGAATAAAACAACTCCGGTAACTATTATGGTAGCATGATCTGTAAGTAGCTTTTCGATGGTTGTCTGCGACATTACAAATGTTGAAAAAGGTAAGATATTCAGTCCGCACAACTTACCGAATAACATCGTACTAACATTATATATTATTGTCGGATATAAATATCCAAGATAGAAATCTTTGGTACACGAAAAGATGCCAGTGCTAAATACAGCATAAGTCCCTCCGAATATACCAGCATTAAGTATAAAAATATACGAATATAACGCTTTGGAATTATAAAAAATATTTCTAAAGGCAACGGAAGGTTCGAGTTGATCATAGGTGGCAGCTCCATTTGATGCGAATAGAAAAGATAAACCTAAGTTCAGCAACAACCCCATTACGATCACACTGAAACCCAACAAGAAAGTTGATAGTATACGGCTGACCACGTATTTAATTGGATTTGATATAGCAACTATGTATTTTGCCATTCCGTTCTTCATCTCATCTAATGGTACTGATGAAAAGGGCATCGCAGCAATAATCGGTGCAAAATAATTGAAAAGGTTACGTCCTAATAGGGATGAGTATAGGAAAAGACCAATACCGCCTGTTCCAAAAAGATTGCCACGATAATTCATGTTTTCGGATAAGTTTAAGGCAGCGACAAAGACACACAGAAAAACAGATAGCCAAAATCGTTTGCTCTTGACCGTTGAAATAATATCCTGAACTACAATCTTAGTCATGCAACTCCTCCGTTAGAATTCCTTTATTGCATATAAGAATCCGTGAGCAAATTTGTTTTAGAAAATCCAGTTGATGTCCGGTTATGATAAAGGTAGTTCCATGAGAGTTATACTTCCTAATCAAATTAAGCAAATTGATTTGACTTGGTTCGTCTAAATTGTTTGCAGGTTCATCAAGTAGAATTAAGCTCGGATTATCAAGAAAAGCTTCAGCAATCCCTATCTTTTGCTTCATGCCTAAAGAGTATTTCCGAACTGGCTTCCTGCATTCTGGATCTAACCCCACTTCATTCATTACTGTAATAAGGCGTTGCATGTCAGGCTTCTTTTTAATTCCATTCATGATACTTAGATTCATTTTTGCAGAGTATTTGTTGATAATTCCTGGCTCTTCTATCAAAAAACCAGTACTGTTGGCCATCTTGCCATTAATGCCAATTTCGTCCCCGAAAACTTTGATAGTTCCTTTTGTAGGGACTATTAGGCCACATATAGCCTTTAGGAGCATACTTTTTCCAGAACCATTTGCACCAATTATCCCACAAATTTCCCCTGCGCCAACTCGAAATGTAACTTTCCGCAGAATTATGTTGTGGTTGATTTTCTTTTCATAATCAACCATTTCAACAATGTATTTACTTCCATTTATATTATTCATATGTTATACCTTTTTATTGTAATTCAGAGAGCCTGTTTATCGCCATTCTTTCAGCGGCATCATCAACTAAAATGAAATGGACACCCATCGTTCCAGTCAATAATAATATCCAGTATAGTAGAGAGATAAGGTAAGGTAATCTATAGCCATCAATACATGTCACTATTGTCTGCTCATGTGGTAAAATATTGATTCTCATGTCAAAAAAGATGTTATAAAAGAAGACATCAAAGTAATTAAGTGCAATGGTAATTATTTGTCCAATCGAGCGTTGTCTACATAAATGGCTGGATAGAGCTTGTATCTCTAGATAAAACACGAATCTAAAAAGAATTAAGGGTATTGCCATAAGCATTGCAGTTAAAGGTTTTACGTTTTTGTATACAAGAATTATGAAAGGTAACCCAGTATAATCGAATCCGCCGATTGGGTTGAGCTGCTGAGTTGAGGCGGCCCTACTCCAATGGTTTCCAAAACTCATGCCATGTAAAATTCCGACCGCCGCAAATACTGAAAGTAATCCTACAATATAAATAAGCACTAATACGGATGAACTAAGAACATTTGCCCAAAACCACCTCTTAGTGCTTCCCAGTCTTAGCATTATTTGTAATTCATATCGTCTGAAATTAAATACATTTGAAACTAAGAGAAGAACAGGTAATGTAAAGGCCGTTGCTAACATAAGCTTGTCTGACAAAACAAGTAAGACAGCTTCATAAACAGAAATGTCAGCTTTAAAAGTTCCCCAAAAATTGTAAAGCAAATTCCCGATAATTACAAATATTATCAGCCGCTTCATAATTCCGCATTCAGTTATCTTATACTTGATGTAGTGAATCATACAATATGCCCTTCGGTCGTGATCTGCATGGAGAGCAAGTTTCATTGCCCTCCATGCAGATCGGTCTCATTAAGTATCAGGTTTCCAAGTACCGACAGTTTCGATGTTGTAGTTGTTAGGGTTGTACAGCCTTAACCTAAAAGAACCAAGCGTGTTGGCATACCCCGAATAATAAGAGTTGTTGGGTACACGTGCGTTGTTGTAGAAGGTTCTCCAGGGAGCTGCATCAAAGTAGGTATTGGTACCTTGCTTGTATTGTACCATGACTTGCATGGTCGCCGGAGTTGAAGTGCCTTGTTTGTAAATAAAGCCGGGAGTGCTACCAGTTGTCTCAGTATTGATGACATAACCGGTTTTGTACGTTCTCTGTTGGTCCACAGTGCCTGTAAAGTAGCCATTTTCTGGTATGTACGGGGTCGAACTGCCGGATTTTATGCTCCAATGTCCTATTGTCCCAGCCCATGCCAAGCTTGCCATAAACATCAGAATAGCAAGCATAATCAATGCTACAATTATCCTTTTTCTTGTTGCAGACATAGTACCTTCCTTTCAAGTCATTTCGTCTTGGGCAAGAAACAGCTATACTAATCCTATACCCTTGCAAATTGGCATCGCCTTTTCGGCGATGTGAGCCACCCGCTCGCAATATGCAGGGTTTTTTTCATATATGGACAATCATAAGCATCCCTCCTTCTCGGATAATACGACCAAATTATTTTATTCTCTACATATAAGACAGTTTGTGGCAACGGATTATGACGATTTTAGCGAAAATAAAAAAATAAAAATTTTTCTTTTTTGCGTCAGATTTTGGAGCGGTTAATTGTCTTATAGGTAAAGGGTAAGAAAAGACCCAATTATTTCAGAATGAGAAAGGACAAAACAAATGAAAAAGAAAACAATTATTTCGCTCTGCCTTATTGCGGTAGTCTGCTTTGCTTGTTTCGCACCGGCGCTGGCATTACAGGACAACAGAATAACGCCTTGCGCGATAGTCACGTTTTCCAGCGGTATGCCAAAGGTAGCGGGAACCACGAATAAATATAACCCATACGCGATTGCCAGCGTAGGGCTGCCAGAACAGTTGTCCGTTGGTTTCACATTGTACAAGGTCGTTAACGGAAATGAGATTTACATTACCTCAGATTCGGATGGTGGATATGGCAATTATTTTGAAGCTGAAGCGGTCGTTACCCTGTCAAAAGGAACTTAAAAATTGTACGCTTATTATAGAGGGGAAACAAAGTCCGACGGAAGCGTAACGACTTATAACATTGGATAAAGAGTAATCCGCTAATTACAAAGGCCTTCGAACAATTCGAGGGCCTTTGGTTTTACTACTTACTAAACAATTCAAGGAACTCATCTACCGAAATAGCTACAGTGGCATGAATGGTAAGTATTGAGTCATCTAATTGAAGTATTCCGTACTTACTATGGTCGTACTTATCTATTGTATAATACACAGTGCTATCGTTACCGATGTCATATTCGGAAAAACTCACATCGGTATAGCTTTCTATACTGTTTGCCGGATTCCATAGCTGAGTAGTAACGATTTCACTTCCTTTATACAGATAGTATGAAAACAGCCACTCCTCGTTTCGCCGGTTTTTCTGGTATTTCGATGTCTCATAAGCAACGTCGGAGGCATTTAGACGATACGGTATATGTCCGGTTGCTTTTTCAAACTCCTGCAAGCTGGCAAACATTTTCATTTCCTGCTTCTGGGGGTGCTCTTCCTCCAACTCGGAGGCAAAATTGTCCGCAATCTGGCTGTCATACTCACGTGACATATGAGTTTGTATAGGCTGCTGAATTTCCATCCTATTATCAAATAGTCGCACTACAGAATGATATACCTGAATAGCAAAAGCTCTGCTTTCGGGTATGAAGATAAGCAGTACAGCAAGTACGAATATCAACGAACTCGCCGCTGCAACCCATCTGTTACAATGCCGTATATGCGCAAAGACTGTTTTGCGATTGACAACCAACGCATCCGGCTTTTCGGCTGCGGCTGCAATACGCCGTATTTCATCCCAGCGCTCGTCAGGCCAATCCGCCTTTGCTTTAGTACGCTGGATGATTTGCTCCAAGCTTGGATACCCTTCTATTTTTAACCTTCGTTCTGCTTCAGCACGGGAGAGTGTAAACTCTTCTCCAACGGAAAGCACATTTGCTTTTTTCCTAATCATTTTTAACCGCACCTCTTTTTCGCAATTAAAGTCTCATTAACACAAACAACATCATTTCTAACACCCCAGCGTAGTCGTGCTTCATTTTCTTTCGCATACGACAAAATTGTTGAGACAACGCATTTTCGCTCATGTTGAGTTCCGCAGCAAGCTCCTTTACCGAGTAGCCATCCATATAGCATCTGAGAAACGCATCGGCGATTTCAGGTGAATATGATATCAGAAGTCTGTTTAGCCACTCCTGCCGCGCGCGCATGTCCTCGTGCTCCCGCTCCGTATCGTCATATAGCTTTGGCTCTGTTCCCGACAGCATGTCCGGGGCATGCGGAATCATCCGGCTGTTCCTTTTCTTAATGTTGCATGCCCTATTGTGCAACACGGTTTTGAAGTAAGGGAAGGATCTATCGCATCCTGCATCTTTGGATTTTCATAGATTTCGATCAACAGATCACTTAGTAAATCCAAAGCGTCGTTTTTGTTTCCCATCAACATATAGGCATACAGCGAAAGTTCCTTCCGATTTTCTTCTTTCAAAAAAACTCTGATCAGTTCATGCACATCCATAACGAATCCCCAAGTAACTATCTCCGCCCTACATTTTATGATTATAATACCATGCCGCCATGTAACCTACAAAAGAATATGTTATGCTCAGCGGCAATACCTGTTTGAGGTCGAATGGCATGTCAGGTCCAACAACATCAGCGGAGAATCCGGCATATACCAATGGCCGCGACACCAATGAATCTTTGCGGCATTACGAATAATCTCATCAAAATAGTATTCTTCCACGGCCCATTCGCTCATGTTCTCCGCATCTGCCGGCGTAAGATAGAGCGAATAGGAGAAAGCAGCTTTTCTATCGCCCCTATTCATGAAGTATAAAAGTTCCGCAAGCCAGAAGTCTACGGTAGTGTTTATAAATATGATGAAATGCCTGAACCCTCTTTGACGTAGCTGATGGATGAAATCAAGTATGCGCTTCTTTAGCATAGTTTCATTGCGCCTATGCTGCCGTAAATTGAAGGCTTCCTCATGTTCAAGTATAACTTGTACAATGCATGTCTGTTCTGGTGTTGCCATACAGGTCATATATACTCATCCTCCCAACTATAAAGATAGACAATTTTGCATGAGCAAATATGACGGGCAGATTCAAAATTTTTCCTGCTCTTTTATAATCTCCTCCAGTTCCTTGAGTTGCGCTTCGGTAAAAGCGTATTTTTGCTGTGCTCCGTCTAGAATCTCTCGGACTGAGATGGGCAAACGCGGATAGTCTTTCTCAGCCTCATGTACTGGTATTAGTAAGGCTTTATTGTTCTGGGGCACGTCTGTAGATTTACTGAAATCAGTTGGTGTTCTCATGGAATAAACCTCCTTTTCATTATGTAGCATATTCTCCTATGAATAGCTTAATGCACCATGAATGGTTAGCTATAAGAGATATTTTAAAATACTCTGAGCTTATTTTCAATCAGATATGGGTACGCTAAGCTAATAAATATAGGAGCAGGAATATGAAGTGTGAAAAGGAACTGGCGCTGCTGCGGGAAGATATCCGTAAAGGGCGCAAAAACAAGAAAATTACGCAAGAAGAGCTGGCGGAAAAGCTGGAGGTATCTCCAACGCACGTGAAGCATATCGAAAGCGGCCATCGTAAGCCATCGATTGAAATACTGTTCGAGATTACCAAAATCTTGAATATATCCTTGGACGGCGTTGTTTTCAGTAAAAACGAAAGCGCGCGCACAGATACTCGCAAAGAGATAGACCGCCTGCTGGACGTATCTGATGAAGCGTCCCTGCATTTCATATTGAGCGTACTGGAAGCGCTGCGCGAAAAGGAGCAGGCCGGCGTCAGATAACCGTCATCTTGCCGTGTGCATTGCAAAGGAGCCGCAAATCAGCGCTCCTTTTTTGTATCGTGCGTATTTCTTCTTCGGTGGGGTTGTGGCAATCCGTGATGAGCGAGAGTTGAAGATATCCTTCATACGCCGAAAGAATTGCTTCGCGCAATGCCGCGGGAGTATCGCAATGAGTTACGTTGAACCATTCGCGTTCTTCCTCGTCCCACTCCATTACCACATATCCGTGGCGAGTTAGCAGCACTTCGCAGATTCCTGTCTGAATAACCAGCGCAAAACAATCAAGTACGTTTTCAAAAGACAACATGGCAATCTTCCTTTCAAAATACCTTAATAAATAACACTATAATCATTCGCAGGCGAAGTCGCAAAGGTGCAAAGCGGCGATTACTTGCTTTCTGCCAATGCGCCGCGCCGTTACTACGCATTTCCCCGGCGCATGACCGCTATATCTAAACGGATAGCAGGTCACCAACACAAACGTTTTCCCGTCCATGACGGGCAGGCTCAAATCCGCCGTATTCTCATAAATCGTTATATCCGAAACGGTGTATATATAAACCGTGCCGCTATCTGTAGACAGAGAAATAATACACACATTATCAACACCAAGTGCCAGCAAGAGTATCTTCTTTGAAACTTCCATGCCAAGTGAATTGACAGGTAAACCGCTGCCGTCTCGCGCACCGCCGCAGCCCATCATCTCCTGCCGTTCATCCTCTATAGCGTCAATAGCCATAAACAGCCGTTCCTGCGTAAAAATATCAATGTAATTCATCCCGAACTCGCAATACCAGTAGTCCGCATCGCGGTATTCCGCTCGAACGTGAAATGTCATTTGCAAAAGCTTTTCCAACTTATCGCCGATAAGCTGGCCAACCGTGTCCCATGGAAGCCAAAGCGCAGTTTGCGTCTCCGCTTTGAGAAATAAATCTTTATCCTTTAACATAAACAAGCTCCTAAAAGAAGAGCCGGGGGCCCAAAGACGCCCGGCTGCAAATGGGTTGATGGTAAAATCAGAAGCCCTGCACGGCAGGCGTCAGAAGTTCACCGGTTTCTGGATCGTAATCGGGTATGACATCCCCGCTCACAGTGTCCGGCTCGTCGGCATCGTAATCAACGGAAGAACTGTACGCCTGTACCTGAGCGGCAAGCCTGCGCACGGCGGTAAGCTCCTCGGGCAAAAGGTCACGCCCTTCTGTAAAGGTCACCTGTGAATAGTCCATTCCGCCCTTATTGGCCGCCTTTCTAAGCGCAAACCGCGTCACGATAGCACCCGGGTCTTTGCCAACGGTCAAGAGCCTGCGCAGGTATTTTCCAAAGCCTTCTACAGAAAGCGTAGGGAGGTCGAGAATGATTGGAAAGATCTCACCTTCCTTTAGAATATAGATCCTGTGCTTGCGCTTGCAGGCCTTGCTGTTGTTCTCCGCAGTGCCGAACTGATTGAGATAGCATCTCGCGCAGTTTCCTCCGGGTGAGCCAACACCGAAACTGCCGTCCATGCTGCTGCATTCCGGACGGGCATTGCCGCCGGTATACTTGCCTTGAAAGTAGCTTTGCATGGGGTGATGCGTCAGGATAACGGCGTTGATCTCACGGAAATCGGTGTTACCATTGGCATCCGGCTCCTGAAGCATGAATGTCAAACCTCCGCCGGAAGGCACTTTGACACGGTCAAAGCGCATATTGAACCCGGCAAGCTCCTTGGCAGCGGCAGAAGTGCTGAATTGTGCAAGACGCTGAAAACCCTCCGTACTGTTGATGGTTGCGATTGCGTTGCTTTCTGACATGATGTTTCCTCCCTTTTTTATTAGCGCTGGTCACGCCAGCATGGATTCAAACTGCTGCTCGGTAAGCGTAGCCACGCCGAGCTGCTGCGCTTTGGCCAGCTTAGAACCGGCGTTCTCGCCGACAATCAAAAAATCAGTAGCCTTGCTTACGGCGCTTGTGGGTTTTGCGCCAAGCTGTAGTAGCCGGGTCTGAATGCCGTCTCGGGTGTAGTTTTCAAGCTTTCCGGTCGCTACGACTGTTTTACCGTAGAAGGGGTTGCTCGTGTTTGCCATAGTAGTCATTTCCTTTCTGAAATTAAGATGTTGTATCGCCGGACGCCATAGCTTTTCAGCTCTCACGTCGGAATACCAGGAATAGATGTTTTCATGCATGGTGGGGCCGAAGTCCGGAAGCTGTGTGAAGTCGAACCCGTCCTTGATGGCTTGCTCGAACGCTTCCCAATCCCCGCCGAAGTGACGGCTTATGACACGTCCGGCGGTTCGGCCTACGGTATGGATGCCACACCCCGCAATAAATTGGTTCAGAGTGCAATCACGGCTTTTTTCGATGTTTGATTGCAGTCGCTGATACGATTTTTCTCCGAACCCTTCCGTTTTAACGATTTCGTCGTGGTATCGTTCCAGCTCATATAGGTCGCCGAAGCTTTTGATCCATCCCCTATCGATGAACTTTTCCAGCGTCTTTGCCGACAAGCCCTCGATGTTCATGCGGGTCCGCTCACAAAAATGCACGAACTTATCCACCAGCTTTGCCGGGCAGTCTTGATTTGTGCAGTAAAGAAAGCGGACGCCATTGGTGGTATGCCTGACTGTTACGGGCTCGCCACAGCAAGGGCAAACATCCGGTAACTTTGCTGTGCCACTCTTTGTGAGGTTATCAGCGAGCTGGGGTATGATTTGATTTGCCTTGTAAATCCGAACTCTGTCGCCGATCCCCAGTCGGAAACTTTCAACGATATCCAGGTTATGCAGATAAGCATGATTGACGGTTGCGCCGTCAATGACCACATCCTTGAACTTTCCGGTGATGGATACCATGCCGGTGCGGGTGGTGGCCAGTTCAAAGCCGAGGAACTCGGTTTCATACAGTTCATCAGCCCATTTGAGCGCCATTATGCGATTTTCATGATGGCCCGTCGCGCCCAAGCTCTCACCATAGGCGATATCGTTATATTCGACGATAAGCCCGTCCACGGGATACGGACATTTCTCAGGCTTAAACCAGTCTATGACCGCTCGGATCTGCGGCTCTGTGGGCAGATCGCCCAAGGGAAGATGATGCACCACATCGAAGCCCAGTTTTGACAGGAACGCCAACTGCTCATGCTTCATGGTGAAGCTGTCACCTGAAATCAAGTCAAAAGCCACAAATTCCAGCATTCGGTTTCGCACTTTTGTCGCGTCCAGCTTTCGGATGCTACCGGCAGCCAGACTGCGGGGATGGGTATAGGGTTCCTCTAGCTCGCCGTTAAGCTGCTCGAAGTTGGCCCAGCTGACCACGCCTTCGCCGCGAACCTCAAGAGGCTGCGTGTACGGGATGGTCAAGGGTACATTGAGCATGACTCTGACCGTGTGCGTCACATCCTCGCCGATACGACCCTCAGCGCCTCGGGTGATGGCTTGCTTCAGCTTGCCGTTCTCGTAGCGCAACACGAGCGTGAGCCCGTCGAGCTTCCACGAAACCAGCGCCGCGTGGCTGCCGATAAAGCGGACGATCTCGTCGACGGACTTTGTCTTTGCCGCCGACAGCATGGGGCGGGTGTGCTCCACCTCCGTAAGCCCTTCCAGTATTTCGCCGGAGACCTTTTGCGTCGGGGAGCCAGAAAGCACAATGCCGGAGTTATCCTCCAGCATCTTCAGCTCGTCAAAGAGCGCATCGTATTCCCGATCGGTCATGATTGGGTCGTCATGTTTGTAGTAGGCTGTGTCGGCACGTTTGAGAATGCCGATAAGTTCCTTCATTCGCTGAATATCCGGTGTATCTGTTTGTGTCATTCGGTTCACTCCTTTTTTGAGATATGATAGGGATGATAGATTTGTCCCTCAAAAAAACTGTTTCACCTCCTGTTTCTTGTATAATGTGGCGCCATCACGCAATCGCTGTTGCAATACTTCGGATACAGGAAAACGTATCCTCTACTTGCGCACATGACATGCCCATGCGGCCTGCTATTTCCTTAATGGAATATCCGTCGAGTCGCAGACATAGAAGCGTATGCTGCTCTTCCGACAACGCTGTAAGCAATGCCTCCGCTGTCAGTGTGTCGCAAGCGGCTTCTCCCGCGTCAGAGTCATCGGCGGGGACGACATCGTGAAGCGTCAATCCGCCGCCTGCAAGCTGCGAGTCAAGGCTCAACGTCTTATCGAGCGTTTTATAGGCCTTGCGCCAGTAGCTTTTCATTTGCCAGTCCATCGCCTTGAAGGCGATAGCCTCGAATTTGTACCTGCGCAGTTGGGGATTGATGCAGTAGAGCTGCACCGCCCTCAGATACCGAAAGATCACCACATCGTAAAACTCACTTTCCGGGAGCCGTTTGCGCCGCAGGAAGTCCATAACCACATGATGATGCTTTTCCGCAAATGCGCTTTGTTCTTCCGTGAGCCGCTTTTCCTGTGCGTTCATGGTTCGATTTCCTTTCTTTTGTGCTGAATTTGGCATATAAAAACGGAGCGCGTGCGCGTTCCGAAGATATGGGTTATGGGCCGAATACACGGCCGAATCTATATGAAAAAAGCGCCCCGAGGCATAAAGCCTAAGGACGCTTTGAATACTTGGAAACTGTGCCTTTCCAGCGGAAGGGCTTGGATACTTTACGGGCTTAGTATATCTCAATCAAAAGGCAGCCGCAAGGGCTTGTCATATTACTGGCAGGCGGATGGCGGTTTCTCGCCGATGACACGCAAATCCGCCTGTGTTATACTCCTAGCGTCGAAACTTCTGTTGAGCGGCCGGTCATTACGACCGGAAAAGGAGGAGTTTTGAAATGAGGTATTGCCCCTATTGCGGCGCGTCCATATTGGATGATGCCGCTTTTTGCATGGAATGCGGCGCAACGATACCCGTAAGCGGTGTTCCCAAGGAAGAACCTAAGCAAAGAGCGCCGCAAACCAAGAAAAAGAAGCATAAGCCCAAGCCCATAAAGCGCCGACCAGACGCTCCGCCACCCGATCCGCAGGATGAGGGCTACGATGGGTACTACGACGATACGCCCACACTGGACGACGGCGCATTCAAAGAAAAGCTGGATAAAGGGCTTATCAAGCAGATCATCGTTGTGGGTGCTTCGGCCATCGTCATCGTGGTGCTGGCGATCGTGCTTATGAAGCTGCTGTGAGGTGCGGTATGGATAAAAAGAGAATCATTTTGCTGTGCGCGATGGGCCTTTTGCTTGCGGCTGCCATTGCGCTTGGCGTCGCATGGGTCATCGAATCCAATGAGTATGCGGGATATGAAGCGGATTATGTGGACATCGCGGAGGATGTGCTGCGGCCGGACGACGATATTGTCATCATAGAGCTTGCGCCGCCGAGCCCAACGCCGGAGCAGAGCGCCACGCCGGAGGAAGTAGCCGAGCCGGACATATCAACCACGCCCTCGACATCTACGCCCACCACGTCTGCGCCCTCTACGAGCGCACCCGCTTCCGATGCGGGCAGCAATGAGACAAAGCAGCGGGTATCTGTTGATTTTGACGCCCTGACTGCTCAAAACAACGATACGGCGGGTTGGCTGTATATCCCCGGCACCAAGGTCAATTACCCTGTTGTGCAGGCTGAGGACAACGAGTATTACCTGAACAGGAGCTTCAAACGGAAGGAAGCGAGCTGCGGTACGATCTTCATGGACTATCAGAACAACCTAAACCCGCTGGATCGGAATACCATCGTATTCGGGCATAACATGGGCAGCTCGTCAAGCCTTATGTTCTCGCAGCTCACGAAATACAAGAAGCAGAACTATTGGGAGAAGCATCAAACCCTCCAATTCGATACGCCCTATCGAACCGGAACATGGCAGGTGCTTGCCGTCTGCCACTTGGACGTTGGCACGCTGGAGCAGTTCAACTTCCTGCAACAGGACTTCATATCGGATGATGCATTTGTTGGTTTTGTGCAGTCGATTAAGGCGCGGGCGCTGTATGAAACCAACGTATACGCCCCTGCCGATGGCAGACTGTTGACGCTTGTGACCTGCGACAGGTCCGGCGGGTTTGGCAAAAACGGCCGGCTACTGGTGGTGGCCGTGCAGATAAACTGATGGAACTGTTGTAAAACCGAAACGTCGCTTGTGTAATAGTTCAAGAACAAGATAAGGCGGTGCTTCAATATGCTGTATCTATCCAAAGGTCTTTTGATAAATCAATGCCGGGGCGCGATCACGATCAACCGCTGCGGCCGCATACATGAGCTGCAAAATGAACAGGCGCGGGATTGGCTGGCCGGGCATACCGGCGTTCAGTATCTCGGAAAAGCGCGTTTAGCCGCGCTTGAGAAGGTTGGACTCGTCGAATCGCAGCCGGGCAAGGAGTTCACGAGCGAGGTGTTTCGCATACTCGTCAACTGCGTGATCGCGCCGCGCCAGCGCAAGCTGCCATACTGGGGGCTTGAACCCGATGAAAGGCGGCTATTGCGTTGGATCAGGGAGGCGGGTCTGCGCCTGACCGCGGCGGAGCTTGTTAAGCTGGCCGAAGCGGGCATTGAGCCGAAAGCGCAATACCTGGGCGCAGAGAATCGGCAGCGCGTGGTAGAGCTGATCTATACGAAGGAAAATATCTTCGACGGCGCGCTGGAAGCGGCGATGGAGCTTTCTCCAGCGCTGCCCGGCGCGGTAAGCATTCTGCTCAGCCTTCTGAAGAAGAGGCGTATCATTCTGATTTGAGGTGTTCCATGCGCATACGAGACGGTTTCAAAGCGATCCCCGCCGCTCTTCAGCGGCAGATCCTGCGGCGCGGCCTGATAGGCTGCGCCTTTCTCCTGTTCAGCGTGGTATTCCTGCTGATGGGATACGACGCTTTGCTTGTGCTGCCAGGCGTTGGCTTTATGCTGTTCAGCTTCACAAGCGCAGTCTGGCTGTTTCATATAGCCGACCGAAAGCGATATGTGATAGTGGAAGGGATTTGCGCAGAGGTCACGAAGTCCATTTTGTTCAAGCGCGTAAAGACGGTGACGCTGGAAGCCGACGGGAAGATCCTGCGCATACAGCTCAAACAGCACAGGAGAGGATATAGAGCCGGCGCAAAGCTGCGCCTCTATATCCAAGAGAGCGCTAAGGTATACGAACGGGACGGGGCGCTGCTTATCTACGACTACATCCTTATCGAGCAGCGGACATCTTCCGTCATTGACGAACCCAAATCCCCGTGATATACTTACGCTGTAAGTTTCCAAGCAATCCGTATGGATTCGCACAGTTTCCAAGTTACTTTAGCGTCAATCGGCCTATCCGCTGTTTGGCGCTTTTTTATTACCCCAAAACGAAAGGAGATAATCAACATGATGCTGCAACTGGTAACGGACGCGGTCATATCCAAGGGGTATGGCGGCGCTCCGGCATTCCACTCTTCCGAGGATGGGCGCATGCTCAGCTTCAAGATCGGCTGCAAAGTGTATGACAAGCGCGCCGATAAGGAAACCCGCTGGGTGAACTTCAACGTCAACGCCTTCGACGACCTTGCCGAGCGCGTGCGGAGGATGAACCTCAAGGAGGGCTCCCACATCAACGTGATGGGCAACTTCGATATGAAGCCGTGGGTCAACCGGGAGACCGGCGAGATCACCACATGGCCGACCATCAGAGCCGTCAACATCGAGTACGCCGCAAGCGCGCTTCCCAAGCAGGACGCGCAGACGGCACAAAAGGCAGTTCCCGTTCAAGATAAACAGGAGCAGTCCGCATTGCCGCCGGAACAGCTTCCCGGTTTTACGGGGTATGAGCCGTTTGGCGGCGGCAACTCATATTACCCTGACGAGACCTGACCGACCTTAAAACACATACTTGCCAAAATGGCGCATGCAATGGTTCCACCGATTGCGTGCGCTTTATTTTTTGGGGAAAGGAGGGCATTTCTTGAAAAACACATCGTTCATGTTCAAGACCGAGGAGGAAAAGACCGTCAAACTCATCACACTGCTCCGGCAGCGCAGCCGAGACACGCTTTCAGGAGAACAGCTCAATCAGCTTGCTCTCGCGGTAAAGACCGGCCGACAGTATACGGTAAAGATCCACACGACGCCAAGCGGCTTTTGCGAGTCGCTTGTGCTTGTGAAATCGGATACCGACAACGACGTCGGCACGGTCGTATTCGGTCAGGCGCTTTTTGGCGCCGCCACCGAATCCGGGTATCGGGAAGGCCGGCTGTTTCTGCCATCCAGGCAGGCCTGCGCGGTCGTCAGCCGTAAACGGGCGGACGGATGCCGCATTAGCTTCAGCAACGAGATCCACATCTACATCCCGTCCTCAATTTACGAGAAAGGAAAATATCCAAAGTATGGACAAGAGCAAAAAGCGACATATAGCGTATGAGGCGCTGACCCTGCTCGGCGTCGTCATATTGCTCTGCTTCATCACCCGGCTGTGGCCGATCCTGCTGCTGGCGCTCGCAGGCGCTGTCATCGCGGCCGTCGTGTTGCTGTTCGCGTCGCTGCGAAAACCTGAAGCGGTTATACTTCCGCCGCCCGCCGCCCCGTCTGTGCCGGACAATGAACGCGACCTGATCAGGATGGCGTTTACCATCCTTGAGCGGCGCATAACTGAAGCCGTACTGTGCGACCATCCCGGCGCACGCTGGGTATGGGAAACGCCTCACCCCGAGAAAACGCTTCATGCGGGTGGAGAACTCTGTATTATCCTCAACCACGCGGGCGGGTTTCGCCGGGCGCAGGTCACTGTGGCGGATCTTCAATTCGTGAATCTCAGCTATACAGCGGCTCCGTCCAAGGAAGCGAAGGACGATGCAAACGAATCGCCGGAAGCGAAATCGCAGGGCGAAACGGACACGCAAGAGGATGTGGAATCGCCCATGCCCGTCAATTATGAGCTTGTTGCCTTTGAATGGGTGGAAGATCATATCAGTTATCTCAGCGACCAGTGCAACGAAGCGATCGCCCGTGGGGACGACCGGTTTGTGATACCGGCGTCGGTTCTGCCGGTAAAGGAAAGCTGGCCGGCCGTTTGCGCCGAGCTTGAAAAACACGACTTCACAGACACAGAACCTATGGATGATGGCGTCGCCATCGCAACACCTCAAGTAAGCGATGCTTAGGGAACATGCGTGATGGCAGAAATACATCCGTCAGCGCGTATGGGACATGAGCATTAATTGCTTGATATCAAGAATAGAAAGGAAATCGAATATGAGCGTCAACACACAAACGCTGTTCGCGTTCAACCGTCCGCTGCCGCCCCCCTTTGATACGTTGAAAAGCAAAAAGGTGAAGGTCAGCTCAACCTATGGCGACGGCACGGAAGCCACGCTCTCCCCGTCCATGATAAAGGCCGTGAACGCCTTTTGCCGTTGCCGGGATGGCAGCGGTGAAGGTGCACTGGGAATATCGGACGGACGCAGTGTTGCCGAGTATAAGTCCTCCGCGTCGCCGGACGCCTACAACCTGGTCGTGTACGACCCCGCCACCGGCAGCATTATGGCCATCGAATACGACAAGAATACGGAGGTCAGCCAGATATATGCATTAACAGCCAGCGGCCGCGACGGCAGCGCGCTGCTCTTTTCCCTGATGCCTGCGCTTGCAGATGACGAGGAGTTCGCAGAAAACCTTGAAGAGTACCGTACAGAGCTATCCTTGGGCTTGCACGATGTGGTGAAGGCGGGAAACATTATGGCCGTACTCTGCGATAACGCCTATCGCCGTATCAAGGACGATGCCTGCTCCGCGCACATCAAGCTGAACATCGACAAAACGGGCAATCTGACCCGTATCCCCAAAACACAGCTTGACGCTGGCAAGTATATCCCGCAGACAGTTGTGTGCGGCGAGTTTTCCATCATCGCGCAGACAGGACCGGCGCCTGTGTACAAGCCCGCCGTCCTGATCGAGCACAGCGATTTTGTCGGGCAGTATCCCATCAACCCAGGCCGCGGCCTCAACGCCAGAGAAAAGCTCCTGGTGCCAAAGCTCCCCGCATGGTACATCATCCCTAAGGAGGTTGTAAGCATCTGCCAGCATGCGGTCAAGACCAGCGAAAAAGCTATGCCCATGCGCAACTTTCTGCTGCGCGGGCCTGCTGGTACCGGCAAGACCATGGGCGCACAGGCGATTGCAGCGGGATTGGGCCTGCCGTATGTCAAGTATACTTGTTCCGCTAATACCGAGATATTTGACTTTGTCGGGCAGGTGTTTCCCGATACCGCAAGAGCGACAACGGGCGACGCTGAGCTGGACAAGGAGCGTGAGCAGTTGTTGAGCATGGGCGGGATTACCTATGCCAACGTAGCAGCGCTAATGAAGCTGCCCGGCCTCGACGACATGGACTACGACCCCGAAGGCGTATATGAGAAGCTGACAGGCGCAAAAAAGCCGGACGCCACATCACAAGACTGCATGGGCGTGGTATTGGATGCCGTGACCGACAAGGTGCGGCTTTTGAGCAATGTAAAGCCTAAGGATAAGAGCCCATCCTACACTTATGTGGAAACCGACTTCATCCGTGCCTTGAAATACGGGTATGTGTGTGAAGTGCAGGAGCCTACGGTCATCATGCAGCCGGGCGTTCTGGTGGGCCTTAACAGCCTGCTTGAGCAGACGGGCAGCATTACGCTCCCCACCGGCGAGGTCATCCGCAGGCATCCGGACGCTGTCGTCATCGTAACCACCAACATCGCCTACGAAGGCTGCCGCGGGCTCAACCAAAGCGTCACCGACCGAATGAGCCTAGCGCAGGACATCGAGCTGCCAAGCCCGGAGGTCATGGCTCAGCGCGCCATGAGCGTGACGGGCTGTGAGGACGATGTGCTGGTGGGTCAGATGGTTAGAGTCGTAAACGACATGAGCGATTTCATGCGCAAGAACGGCATTGTTGACGGCTCCTGCGGTATGCGCAGCCTGATCGACTGGATACTTTCCACGGAGATCACCGGCGACCCGTATATTTCGGCGTTATACACCGTCATATCCAAGGCTACCGCCAACGAGGACGACCGCTATGCGCTGATATCCTCGGTATTGGAGGGGCAATTTGCACCCAAACGCCGCAAGGCGGTATAGAAAGGAGGCTTTAGAACACTCATGACACGAGTAAATCATAAGAAAGTCCGGCAGCTACTCAATCAGGAGCGCAACAGCATAACCGACAGGCAGTTTTTCGTGTCCCGCATTCTTGCGGGACACTTTGCTGACATAGCTGCGGCGCAAAGCAAGCGGTACGCCTATAACCGCAGGGTGAATGTCCGCATCGTTTGGGAACCGAAGAACCCGGAGGGCGCGCATACGGACAATTCGCTCATCTGGATCAATGCGGCAACTCCATTGGTGAAAGCCAAAAAGAACCGACAGGAGCGATACGAAATGGTCTGCGGACTGTTTGCGCATGAGCTGGGTCATGTGCTGTATACGGATTTTCTGTCCAGCCAGACCCACGCTGCAAAAACGATGGACGGAGGCTGGTATCCGGAGCGTCCCGTCTGTGCTGAGCTTTCGCACAGGCTCAATGTGGATGAGATCGAGGAATACCGAAATCAAGGCTCCGTCTACCAAACGGCATTTACACGGCTCTCGCATCATCTGCACAACGTCCTGGAGGACGGCTTCATTGAAGAAAAGATGATGAACCACTTTCCGGGCGTGCTGGGCGCAAACCTGAAGAGCTTACGGGAAAGCGTATGGGAGGAGACACAAACCGTCGCACAGCTTGTCGAGCAAGAAGCAGACGAACGCTTGAAATGGCGCTCTATCCTCCAAATGATGCTGAGCTACTGCCTATATGGGGAAATAAAGTATGGTGAAACAGCCCTGACGGATGAGCGCATACAGGCCGTATTCCATTCACTCGACGATTTGGATGAGGGGCTGACCTGCGCTGACCCAAGGGTACGCTGGCAGATGGTCAATCTGATCATCGTGCGCAACTGGCGCTACATCAAGCCATATCTGGAGTATTGCGAGGAGAATAGTAAAGCGGCCGGCGGCGATCTGGCTGCTATGTTAGACGCTCTGTTCGATGCGCTGAATGGTTCTACCTCAGAAGGCGCCGGTTTGACGGTTGCTGTGGCCGAAAATGGCACGCCCGCTTTAGGGCGCGGAGAAATGCGCAGTGCAAAACGCGGGATGACCGCAGCGCTTGCCAAGCCTCCGGCCGCAGAAGACGACACAGAGGATGATGAAAAAGAAGCTGAAGCGCCCGAGCCTAAGGATGATGAAGAACCGGCTGAGGCAGGCGGAGGCGCCGCTTCTTCCGGCAGGATCGGCGACGATATGGATGGCGCCTGCTTCAAAAATGCAAGTGAAGCGCCGGATGAACCGCTAGAGGTCACGGATAAGGAAGGCGGTCGCATCCCACTCATGCAGACAGACAGCGTTTCCACACCCAACCGCGGCGAGCTGGAATACGACAACGATTATCACGGCATTGGCTACGACGCCTCCGCCAAGGATATCGAAGACCTGCTTAACCGCATGGCGGAAGAACGGCTGGAAACCAAGCGTACATCGCAGCTTAACGAGCTTGCGCAGAACATTGCCTACGGCAACATCCATGAAGGCGTCAAGATGACCGTTCACCGGATGAGTACGATAGACGATGAGCTGCGCGACAGGTACGACGAGGCTTCACCGCCGCTGCTCGCCATATCCAAGCAGCTGCAGCGCAGCATAACGAGGCAGCTACAGGACCAACGGCGGGGCGGCAAGCAGACGGGTTTATACATGGGGCGGCGCTTGGATATCCACTCATTGCCCCGCAATGACGGCAGGGCGTTTTCCAAGATGAGCCTGCCCAATGAAACTCCAGAGCTGGCTATCGCGCTGCTGCTTGACGAATCGGGTTCGATGGGCTGTGCCAGCCGAGCAATCTACGCAAGGGCGTCGGCCATTATTTTGTACGATTTCTGCCAGTCGCTCGGCATCCCTGTTATGGTCTATGGCCATTCCACGGATACCGGCGTTGCGCTCTATTCGTATGCAGAATTTGATTCCATCGACAAACTCGACCGCTATCGCATGATGAATATCTCCGCCCGAGGAAGCAACAGGGATGGCGCCGCGCTTCGGTTCGTTGCCGAACAGCTCGCCAAACGTCCAGAGGACATCCGGCTGCTGATCCTCGTATCCGACGGTCAGCCGGCGGATTCCGGGTACTACGGTACCGCAGCAGAGGAGGATCTCCGCGGCATAAAGACAGAATACCGCCGTAAAGGGATCTGCTTTATTGCGGCGGCAATCGGCGAGGATAAGGAAAACATTGAGCGAATCTATGGAGACTCGTTTATGGACATCTCCGACCTGCACACGCTACCGATCGCACTGACAAATGCTGTAAAGCGGTTTATCCGCACATAACCGACAGGGAGAGGGCGCTGACTCTCTCCCCGATTTTTTTGGAGGTATATCATGATAATCAACTGTAATGGCGCTACTTTTGAACATGCAGGCGTTACCTATACGATCGGCGCATCGGTCGTCGGCACCGACCAAAGTGAGTATGAGGGGCTGACGGGATATATATACGAAGTTCGAGATGGCGCTGACAAGGAAACGGAGAATGAGACACCGGACTTATATTGCAACTTTGACCCGCCGGATGACCCGGCTGAGATCGCAGAACTGGAGGCGGTCTTTTCGGACCTCTATGACGAGCCCAAGACATTGGAGGACATAATCCTCGATTGCGTCATCATGGCGCCGAATATGGTCAGGCCTTACCAAACCTATCGGATTCCGGTTGTCTGGGAATCATGGGGTGTTCTGAGCATAGACGCCGGATCTCTTGAACAAGCGGCAGCCCTTGCGTTGGATTCCGAGATGCCTCTGCCCGATCAAAAGGAATATGTGGACGAGAGCATTCGTGTTGATTGGGAAAGCGTTGGCGGATGTAATGCTCCTATGCCGGATGATTCGGCGGATATGTTCTGCGTCCGAGGTCATCTCGGACAATCAGAGTGAACAACGCAAGAACAATATAGTTAAGAAGCGGCCTGATTGCAGGTCGCTTTTTTTGTGGAGTCTCCGTATAGTTCAAACAAGCAGCGGATAACATATTAACTAATACTTGATTATGTCGCTGATATGGGTTAAAATATTAGCTGTAAGGAGATGACACCATGAAAACGCCGAAGGAACTGAGCCTACTGATTGCAGCGAATGTGCGAAAACGCAGGAAGGGGCAGAAGCTATCCATGCAGGATCTTTCAGACAAATCCGGCGTCAGCTACGGGTCTATCAAGCGGTTTGAAAGCATCGGTGAGATCTCTCTGACCTCGCTGCTGAAAATCGCTGTTGTGCTGGATTGTGCGGACGGCTTCGAGCAGCTGTTCGCGGAAACGGAAATACGCTCGATACAGGAGATCATAGATGGAAAGGTATAAGGTATTGGAAGCGTTCATTGGCGAGCAAAAGGTCGGAACATTGGCGCTGTACAAGGGGCGTCTTGTGGCATTTGAATACAATGAAGGCTGGCTGCGTGAAGGCTTTTCCATTAGCCCTTTCAGCCTGCCTTTGCAAAAGAAGGTGTTCATCCCGAAACCCGACCCTTTCGACGGGCTGTTCGGCGCCTTTGCCGACAGCCTTCCCGATGGCTGGGGCCGGCTTCTCGTAGACAGGATGCTCAACCGTGAGCATGTTGACCCGCATGAGGTGGATATGCTGAACCGGCTGGCCATCGTGGGCGATTCCGGTATGGGTGCGCTGACATACCGGCCTGTGCATCAATGGAAAACGGAGCAAGTGCAAATAGAGTATGACCGCATGGCGGAGGAATGCCGAAAGGTATTGGAGTCCGAATACTCAAACGACTTGGATATGCTGTTCCGGCTCGGCGGTTCATCCGGCGGCGCGCGGCCCAAAATACTGACCAAGATAGACGGCGAGGATTGGATCGTCAAATTCCCCGCGTCTATTGACAGGCGTGATGCGGGGCTCATAGAATACCGCTATTGTGAGTGCGCAAGAAAATGCGGTCTGGAAGTGGCTGAAACCAGGTTGTTTCCATCCGCAAGATGTGAGGGATACTTTGGCACAAAGCGCTTCGACCGTATAAAGCGGCCGGATAGCACAATAAGGCGCGTCCACATGCTGTCCGTATCCGCGCTGCTGGAAACCTCGCATCGCATACCGAACCTCGATTATAGAACGCTCATGACGCTGACGCTGGAGCTGACAAAGGATTACTCCGAAGTGGAAAAGATGTATCGGCTCATGTGCTTCAACGTGTATGCGCATAATCGGGACGACCACTCCAAAAACTTCACCTTCTTATATGACGAGGACCGGCAGGCGTGGAAGCTTTCTCCGGCATACGACCTAACTTACAGCAATTCGCTGGGCGGCGAGCATGCCACCAGCGTAAACGGCAATGGCCGCGATCCGTCCAGAAAGGATATTCTCGCCATAGCGGAGCACATTGGCATTGCAAAGACGAAAGCGAAGCAGATCGCCGATCAGGTCGAAGCTGCCGTTGCGGACGTACTCGGCAATGTCAGCCAATACAGGTGATCGAATAGGAGAAACGGATGAACGGACAGAACAGAGCCGATGTGAAGGTCGGCGCGCGGGTCAAAATCGTTCTGAAGGCAGACCAACGCACGGGTAAGCTGACTGAGGGCGTTGTAGAGCGGCTGCTCACAAAGAGCAGCTTCCACCCGCATGGTATCAAGGTCATGCTGACGGACGGCCAGGTTGGCCGGGTGCGGGAGATTATTGAGTAGAAGCCGAGCAAGGCTTGCATTGACGGATGAAAACGGCGATGGTATAATGCTTGTGTAAAGTATCCAAGCCGTTCCGCTGGAAAGGCACAGTTTCCAAGTATCATCAGCGTCCATGGGCATATTGCCTCTGGGCGCTTTTTTTGTTCCAGCTCATCCTATCCTTGAGCATAAGCAGGACTCCAACGGGGGCCTGCCTTTTGCATATCATGGCGGGTTCACCGCCGAAATACGAAAGGAGAACCACAATGCAACCTTGTTTGGACGATTTCAACACGACCTTCGACGACTACGCCGCAATGCAGACCTATCATGCCCGGCAGACCCGCGAAAGCAGGTGGGCGCGCAGGACGGTATCCGGCTTGCACATCGAGCCATTGGACGAGGCCTCGCCGTTGTACACTGACGACAAAGCCTTCGCCCCGGACGTATCTCAGGTGGCCGTCAGCGACACGGCAAGGAACCTTGGCCTTGCGCTGCTGACAGAGGACGGGTATCTGCCTATCCGAAACACCGCCTACAAATCCCTACTCGACAGGGCGAAGATTGGAGGCTCTGCGCTTCCGAAGCTGCAAAAGCCCAAGCTCGCCGGAATCCTCAACGAATGCCTTTCACTGCACAAATCGGAAGCGCTGCTGTTGGTGAGATGCGAAAAGGTGGCGGCATTCCATTCCGGGGATGAACGGGATTATTCCATCTTGCCCATCGACGAACTCATGACTTCGCTTTCCGAAAAGCTGAACGAGCGTTTCCCCGGCAACATATTCGCGCAGGGGTATGCGGATCATTCTCTGGCGACGGCCTCCTGGTCGTTTCCCGCTCAACGTGACGAGCTGCTTGAAACCTATGACAAAGCACTCATCTCGCACGGGCAGAAGCACCTGGCGTCCAAGTTCACGCCGGGCGTTCGATTTACAACCTCAGATGTGGGCGTTGCGGCTGCGTCTGTATCCGCTTTGCTTACGGGCGGACAGTACCCTATACGCATCGGCAATGTGGTATCGGTGCATCACAGGCGGCAGACCAAGGTGCGGGATTTCGATTCCTCGCTGGATATGCTCTTTGCCCAGTTCGCCGACACCATCAAAAAGCTGGAAAGCTTGCTCGATCTGACGCTGTGCTATCCGGTCAACGCCATGACGCTGGCCTGTAAGAAGCTGGCCATGCCAAAGGCGGCAGCCATGGAGGCCATTGAAATGTTCCGCATGGCGGTGGGTGAAACACCCGCATCCGCTCATGACGTGTACATGGCCATGCAGGAGATCTTGTTCATCCTCAAAACGGGTCATGTGCCGGAGAGCAAGCTCATCTCCGTGGAGGAATCCATCGCCCGCGCGCTGACGCTGCGTTGGGGCGACTATGATGTCAAGAGTCACATAGTTTACAGATTGTGCAATCACATGGTTTACACATTGAGC
>ENA-UOIY01000240-UOIY01000240.1-human-gut-metagenome-genome-assembly--contig:-P114-NODE-240-length-95286-cov-12.364755_pt1 | contig 95286 bp, 74 predicted proteins | sample MGYA00242335_ERZ723882 | MGnify/ENA metagenome assembly ERZ723882 | reverse complement strand
CGTTGTCCAGCTTGAAAACGCGATTGAGAACGATCGTCAGCGCAACGATCGTCACAGCGGAGATCATGCCGATCGCAGAGGCCTCGCCGAACTCAAACTGATTGAATGCTTTGTCATACAGCAGGTATTGCAGCACCGAGGTTTTCCCGTTGGGGTTGCCGCCGGTCAGCATCATGACCTGAATGAACACGTTAAAGGAACCGATGATCATATTGACCATCACATAAAAGGTCGTCGGGCGAACGCTCGGTGCCGTGATATGCCAGAATTTTCGCCACAGCCCAGCGCCGTCCAGCTCCGCGGCCTCATAGCGCTCCTTGGGGATCCCCTGCAGTGCCGCGAGATAGACCAGCATCGACCAGCCGACGTTTTTCCAGATGCCCATCAGCCAGATGGCCGCATTGCCCGACCATTCGCGCAGCAGCCACGGCACATAATCGTCCATAATGTGCAGCACGTCAACCAGCAGGTAGTTGATAAGGCCCCGGTCGGAGTTATTGAACATGTATTGGAACACCAGGCTGACGATGACCCACGAGGTGATGACCGGCAGGTAAAAGCCGACGCGGAAGATCCCCTGCCCGCGCTTGAGATTGTTGATGAGGTAGGCAAACAGCATGCCGAGCAGCAAAATGAACGGCACCGTAACCAGGGCATAAAGGAAGTTGTTCCGGTAAGCGTACCAGAAGCGGGAGCCGCTGGACAAAACGCTTTTGAAATTCTCCCAGCCGATGAAGATGATCTCGCCCTGCACGATCTTATACTCCGACAGCGCGATCCGAATCGTAAAGAACATCGGATAGATCACAAACGCCAGCACCAGCAAAAGTCCGGGCAGGACAAACGGCGCTGCCGCCGCATAGGCGCGAAGCCCTTTTTTGAACGATATTTTTCCGCTTAGCGGGGTGCTCTCACGCTGCAGCAGCTTCATCGGCGCTGCCTCCTTTTCCAAGAGAGCGCAGAGCCATCCGGCCCTGCGCTCCCAATATTCTCTTTCCTGTCAGGCAAGCTGCTCGTCGATCCGGGCAGCGGCGTCGTGCATCGCCTGAGCGGCATCCGCGCCCTCCACGAAGATGCTGGTGACCATTTCGCTCCAGATCTCCTGGATCGCGGAGTTGTTCGGGGAAGGAATTCTCGCCTTGGCAGATTCCATCTGCTTCATGTAAACCGACCACACGGGGTTGCTCGTGACCGCGTCATTTTCCACCAGAGACTTGAGAATGGGAAGCTGGCCGGATTCGAGCATGGCGAGCTGCACTTCCTCGCTCGTCATGAATTTTGCAAATTCATACGCGGCATCCTTCTGCTCGCTGGTCGAGAAAACGGCGATGTCCTCGCCGCCGACGACGGAGGCGCTGCGGCCTTCGTAGGTCGGGATGGTCGCGGCAACGATGCCCTTTGCCTCGCAGTCGTCGTAGGAGCCGAAGTACCACGGGCCTTCAAAGAACATGGCGTATTCGCTGTTGATGCCGTCCCAGGCGTCCACGGAGCCGTCAACGTCGCGGATGGTGAAGATCTTCTGCTCGTGAAGCTCGATGAGCTTGTTCATGGCGGCAATGCTCTTCTCGCTGTCGAGATAGCCGGTCGCCTTCGTGAAGCCGTCGTCGGTCAGCGTGCCGCCGAACAGCCAGAAGTAGGGGTACATATCCCAGTCGCCGACGCCGGAAACGTTCAGGCTGTAAGTGCCGCGATCCTTGGCCGCTTCAATAAAGGCCTCCATCGTTTCGGGGACCGCGTCCAGACCGATCTCCTTGAGCACGTTCGTGTTGACAACCGCGGCCTTGCAGTTGGTGTCCAGCGGCAGGCCGTAATATTTGCCCTGATAGAGGTTGGTGGAAAGCGGCGCCTCCAGATAATTGCCGGAGATCTCCGCAAAGTCCGCGTAATCGCTCAGAGCAACGAGACCGCCCTGCTTCGCGTAGGCCGCGATGTTCGCGATGTCAACGCGAGCCACGTCGGGGCTCATGCCGGTGCCGAACGAGGTGACGATCATCTCGTGGAACTGGCCGCCGTCCTGACGGACTGCTTCGATCTTGATGTTCGGATGCGCGGCTTCCCAGAGCGGCAGCACCACATTCAGGAACTGGGCTTCTTCCGCGTCGCCGTAGGTGTGCCAGAAGGTCAGGGTGATCTCGCTGTCCGCCAGGGTGTTTTCCGCCGGGGTGTTTTCCGTTTGGTTGCCCGTATTGGCAGGCTGTTCGGGCGCGGCTCCGCAGCCGGCCATGCACGCCGTCAGAAGCGCGGCAGCCAGAAGCAGAGCAAGCAGTTTTGCAAGTTTGTGTGTCATGCTGATCCTCCTCACTTTTTTTGAGCGCGTTTTGGCGTACATACGGATGGCTTCCGGCGAAGAAACGGGATTTTCCCGCCCGCGCGCTTTTGCATCAGGGCTGTCGGCCGCCCATCCATATTGTACCGGTTTTTGACGGGATTGCAATACGGTGATTCCCGCATTTTGCCCTTGTCATTGGTTAAACTAGCCAAACCGTTGTGCTTATTATCCATCCTTGCCGTGCATTCTGTAAATGCGTGCTGGCGACTTTATTTGTATTTTAGCGACTTTCTTGCGAAAAGCCGGAAGTCCTCAGACTTCCGGCTTGAGCGTGTCAAAAAAGTGTTTTTGACACGCTCTCAAACGAGACCCACTGCGTTGGGCTCTCGTTTGAAGGGGCCGCGGCTCGCCGCAGCGCACTCGCTGTACGCCAGCGGCGCACAACTCGCACGTTTGCGAGCCGAGAAGTATTTTCTCCGACGCACATGTCGCCGGAGAAAATGATCAAAACTCTATTTGCGCCTGCGGGCGCAAACTCTGCGAGGCATTTTCGACAGTCTGAAGCCGGAAGTCCTCAGACTTCCGGCTTTTCCTATACCTTTTATTATACAAACACAAGCTGCACAAGCAGCATATAAACGAGCGTCCCGGCAACGATGCTCAAAAGCGTATTGCGCCGCCAGAGTTGAAGCCCTACGACGACCGCCGCGGCGATGATCTCCGGCAGAGCGTGGCTCGCTGCCGCAAAATCCATATTCCGCAGGCAGTACACCACAAGCATGCTCATGACCGCGCACGGCAGAAGCTTGCCGAGCCGCAATATGACTGCGGGCGTCTCCCGTCCGCCGCGGAAGACAAGAAACGGCGCGAAGCGGATGAGCGCCGTGACGAGCGCGGAGACCGCGATGAGCAGAACGGCATGCGTATTCATGCGCTCTCGCCTCCCTTCTTTGTCCGGCGTGCATCGAGCACGAGAAGGCAGCAGAGCATGCCGCCCATCGTCGGCAGCAGGAAATTGTCTGCGCCGAACAGGAGACGGCAGGCGATCGAAACGCCGAGGCCGATGAGCGCCGGGGCATGATCCTTCGTCTCCAGCCATTGCTCGGTGAACACCGTGAGAAAGAGCGCCGTGAGCGAAAAGTCGATGCCGGTCGTATTAAAGTCCAGATACGCGCCCGCAAGCGAGCCGAGCGCCGTGCCGAGCACCCAGTAAAGCTGGTCGAGCAGCGAGATGCGGAAGCACTCCGCCCCGGTGAGATCCTCGCGCGCGGCGACGAGCGAATACGTCTCGTCCGTCAGGGAGAAAATGAGATACGGCGCATACTTCCCCGCGGCGCGGTAGCGCTCGAGCATGGAGATGCCGTAAAAAAGGTGGCGCGCGTTGACGAGAAGCGTCGTAACGGCCGTCGTAAGGAGCGATGCGCCGCCGGCCAGAAGGTCGATGGCCACATACTGCATCGACCCGGCATAGATAAACGCGCTCATCGCAAGCGCCCAGCCGAGACCGTAGCCGCGCGTGCGCAGCAGTATGCCGAAGCCCGCGCCGAGAACGAGATAACCGGCCATGACCGGGATCGTTGTGCGCACGGATCTTCCCCATTTTTGCAGGGATGTCATCGCAGATCACCTTCCTATCCGTTTGGTATGCTATTAGGATACGACGAATGATCCCCGCCGCGCAACGGCAAAAAGGGACAAAACGTGCCGCCGTTTCGCGCTTTGCTGCGGCAGATCGCCGGAGAACAAAGAAAGCGCACCCGAAGGTGCGCTGAAAGTGATCCAAAAGCCTCGCAGAGTTTGCGCCCGCAGGCGCAAATAGAATCCAAATCATTTTTCCCGGCGACATGTGCGTCGGGAAAAATACCTCTCGGCTCGCAAACGTGCGAGCGAAGCGAGTGCGCTGCAGCGAGCCGCTACCCACTCAAACGAGAGCCCAGCGCAGCGGGTCTCGTTTGAATATAAAAAGGGCGCACCCGAAGGTGCGCCCCATCCGCAATGCCGTAGGGGTCAGATTAGAACCTGCACGACTCGGCAGGTGGGTCGCCGCCCGATCGCTTCCGCGCTTCCAACGTCCGGCATAAGCCGGGAGGCCTGCAATTCACGGCCGGAGATAGGCATCCCTTATATCTAATGTGGGTTTAAAATGACCCGGTGGTAAAGACTACGAACACCGCAGAAAGAAAATCCTTATTCCTTCTCCTCTTCCGCTTCCATGACCTGCTGGTAGTATTCGTATACGCGGTCCAGCTCGTCATCGTCGTCCACGGAGTCGAACAGCTCCTCGCCGTTCTCCTCGCGGCTCTTCAGGAAGATGAGACCGTAATCGGGATCGTTCACGTCCATGTTTTCAATGTCCGCCGGGACGAACACGCAGTACGTCTGTCCCTCAAACTCAATCGTATCGAGCAGCTCGAGATCAAACTCGTTGCCATCCTCGTCAGAGATGGTAATGATATCGCCGCCGAAATCTTCGTTCATGTCAGCACCTCTTTTGTATGGATCCCGTTCGTTTCCTTCGGGTAGTTTGATTATACCATGAATGCGGTAAAAATCAAGTATATCCGCTCGAACGCATCACGACCCAAAATCTTCGAGCCGCGCGTACAATTCCTCGCGGCTGTATACGGCGATGCCGCCGGAGAGCGCCTCGCGGTCGGCGCTCGGCAGCGTGTGCACCGCGATGGCCGTAATCTGCCGCGGCAGCGTCCGCTCGTCCGGCGCGAAGATCGCCACACGCCCGTGGTACTCCGCAAGCGAACAGTACTCCGCTTTTCGGCTGCCGGAAAGCGTGAGCATCGATACGCCCGCCGCGGCGCACAGCGCGAGAGTTGCCGCGCCGATCCGTCCTGCTTTCATGTTGATTTTCCCCCCGTTTCCCCGGTTTCGTCTCTGCGCAGTATGCCCGAAAATGAACGAATTACCCGTTTTTTCCGTCCTATAGACATACCGGCTTTAAAAAATTTCCATTTCGGATACAATATTTCTCAAAAGTATGGTATAATGATTTATTATTATTATACGCACATGCTCGATTATCCCGGAGGCAATTATGGATCAGAAACGCCCCTACAACGATATACCGAACGACGATACCGCGCCGGTGCCGCCCGTATCCGGCGGTACCATGCCGGTGCCGTCTGTGTCCGGCGACACGGTGCCGCTGCCCTCACCGGAGGAAACGGCCGTGCCGGAAGGCGAGGCTCCCGCCGCGGCGGACGGGAAGAGCGTGCCGGAGGACGGAACGCCCGCACCGGAGACCGGGAAGAAGCCGGACGGGAAAAAGGCGAAGAAAAAGGTGCCGCGCGAAAAGCGCTCCCCCATTCTCTCGCGGCGGGCGCGCACCGCCCTTGCCGTCGGCGATGCCGCCGTCTCCACCGTGGGAGATATGGTGCGGTTCATTGTCCGCATCGTTCTTTCGGTGCTGCTCGTGCTGCTGCTCGGCGGACTGCTGTTTGCGTGCATTTTCGCCTACTATGTAAAGAACAACCTCACGACCGATCTCAACATCACGCTCGAGGATTACGCCATTTCGCTCTCAAGCACGATCTGGGCCTACGATAACGACGGCCAGACCGTGGAGCTTGCGGTGCTGGCAACGGATGAGAACCGTATCTGGGTCGAATACGAAGAGCTGCCGCCGTATCTCGAAAAGGCGGCGGTCGCCATCGAGGACAAGCGCTTTTACGACCACAAGGGCGTAGACTGGTACCGCACGGCGGGCGCGTTCGTCAACATGTTCCTCGGTATGAAAAACGACTTCGGCGGCTCGACGATCACACAGCAGCTCATCAAAAACGTCACCACCGAGGACGACGTTACCGTGCAGCGAAAGCTCGTGGAGATCTTCCGTGCTCTCGATCTTGAGAAGGAATACACCAAGGAAGAGATCATGGAGTGGTATCTCAACGTTGTCTACTTCGGCGAGGGCGCGAGCGGCGTGCAGATGGCGGCACAGACCTACTTCGGCAAGGACGTGCAGGATCTCACGCTCGCGCAGTGCGCGAGCATCATCGGCATCACGAACAACCCCTCGCGCTACAGCCCGTTTGCCAGCGTGGAGAACAACAAGAAGCGCACCAAGACCATTCTCTACGAGATGTACGACCAGGATTACATCTCCCACGAGGAATACCTCGCCGCCGCTGCGGAGGTCGATAATGACGAGCTGCACTTCATCCGCGGTGAGAACGAGGTCTACCAGCAGGAGATCTATTCCTATTATGTAGAAATGGTCATCAACGACGTGCTGAGCGATCTCCAGACGCGGCTCGGCCTTTCCGAGGCCGCGGCGCGCCAGCTTCTCTACCACGGCGGGTATCAGATCTACGCCTGCGTCGATCCCTTTGTGCAGCAGGTCGTGGACGATATCTACACCGACCCCGACAGCATGCCGCAGCCCTATTACTACAGCAGTCAGCCGCTGCAGTCTGCGTGCATGGTCATCGACCCGTTCACTGGCGAGATCAAGGCCATCGGCGGCGCGATCGGTGAAAAGGACCGCAACTTTGGCTGGAACTATGCCACGGACGCGCACCGCCCTGCCGGTTCCTCGGCAAAGCCGCTCGCGTCCTACGGTCCGGCAATGGATCTCGGCCTTATCACCGAGTCTACGCTCGTGGACGACAGCCCCGACATTCAGCTCCGCGGCACCTACTGGTACCCCCGCAACTCCGGCAGCTCCTACGACGGCATCATCACGATCTGGGACGCGCTGGTGCGCTCGAAAAACACCGTCGCCGCGCAGATCATCGACAAGCTCACGCCGAGCGTTTCCTTTGAATACCTCACCGAGCGCATGGGCTTCCAGCTCGTCGAGGCCGACCGCGACTACGCCCCTCTTGCTCTTGGCCAGTTCACCAACGGCGTAACGGTGCGCGAAATGGCGCAGGCTTACACCTCCTTCCCGAACGACGGCGAGATGACCTACGCGAGATCGTATTCGCTCATCACCGACGCAAACGGCAACACCATTCTTGAAAACGGGATGCGCACGAGCCATGTGTTCGGTGTGGACACCGCCCGGTGCATGACCGAAATGCTCGAGGCCGCCGCATGGTACGGTACGGGCTACGAGGTCTATCTCGGTTACGGCAAAATGCCCGTCGCCGGTAAGACCGGCACGACCTCCGACGACTACGACCGTTGGTTCTGCGGCTTCTCGCCGTACTATGTGACCGCTGTCTGGACCGGCTACGACAGCCCCGCGCCCATGTACTATGGCGGCAACCCCGCCGCGCAGATCTGGCGGCGGATCATGGCGCAGATCAACGACCCTCTGCCCGTGATCCAGTTCAACGACCCGACGAACCGCGGGTATGACACCGGCATCTTCGGCGATCTCGAAACGACGCCGGAGCCGACGCCCGTGCCGACCGCAACGCCCGCGCCCACGGCGGCGCCGACCGCCGTACCCACGATGGAACCGACGGCCGCACCGACACCGGAACCGACGGTCGAGTCTACACCTGAGCCGACGCCGGGGCCGATGCAGGTCCCGGTCATGCCGCAGGCGCCGGAGGCCGATCCGGAGGGTTAACCCCTCAGTCACGGCCATGCCGTGCCAACTCCCCTGTTAGGGGAGCCAAGATAGTTACCGCCCCGAAGATTTTTCTTCGGGGCGGTTTTCTTTTTCAGGCAGATTTCAGGGAACCTCCGTATAGTAGCCTCATCAAAGCAAAGGAGGCCGATACCATGAGCGGATTCACGTTCGAACGGCGGGAGCTCAAATACCGCATTACGGATGCGCAGCGCGCCGCACTCGAGACCGCGTTTTCCTCGCGGATGATCCCGGACGAGCATGGCGAGAGCACCATCTGCAATATATATTATGATACGCCTGACTACCGGCTCATCCGCGCCTCGCTCGAAAAGCCGGCATACAAGGAAAAGCTGCGGCTGCGCAGCTACGGCGTGGCGGAGCCGGGCGGCGAGGTGTTTCTCGAGCTCAAGAAAAAATACAGGGGCATCGTCTACAAGCGGCGCATCACGCTGCCGGAGGACGCCGCCGGGGAATTTATCGCCGGGTGCGCCCCGCTCGGCGAGCACGGGCAAATTGGGTGGGAGATCGAGTATTTTACCCGCTTTTACGCCCCGCTCCGCCCGGCGGTGCATCTCTCCTACGAGCGCAGCGCGCGGTTCTCGCGCGAGGATCGTGATCTTCGCGTCACGTTCGACCGGAACATCCGCTTCCGGTGCGAGGACGTTTCGCTCACTCTCCCCGCAGGCGGGCGCCGTATTCTGCCGGAGGGCGAATCGCTCATGGAGATCAAGGCCGCGGCAGCACTCCCTCTCTGGATCGTATCGGAGCTCGATGCGCTCGGCATTTACCAGAGCACGTTTTCCAAATACGGCGAAGCCTACAAAACCATTCTTGCCGACGCACGGCAAGCCTCAGGAGGTAAAACAGCATGACTGATTCGATCTTTGCAAGCATTCTCTCGTCCGGCACACTCACCGCCGGGCAGTTTTTCCTGCTCTTCGCCGCGTCGGTCGCGCTGGGGCTCATCATCGCGCTCGTATACTCGCGCTGTGGCGACTGCACAAAGAGCTTTGCCGTCACGCTCGCGCTGCTGCCGGGCATCGTGTGCGTTGTGATACTGATGGTCAGCGGCAGCATCGGCGCAGGCGTTGCGGTGGCGGGCACGTTCTCGCTCGTGCGCTTCCGCTCCGCGCCCGGCACAGCGCGGGAGATCCTCGCGGTGTTTCTCGCGATGGCGGCGGGTCTTGCCTGCGGTATGGGCTGCGTCGCCGCGGCGGCGGTGTTCGCGATCCTTGTCTGCCTTCTCTACGCGCTGCTCTCCCGCTCGAGCTTCGGTGAGGAGAAGGACGGCGACCGGCACCGGACGATGCACATCACGGTGCCGGAATCGCTCGAATACGCCGGGGCGTTTGACGATATTTTCGAGACCTACACCGCACAGCATCGCCTTGTGCGCGTGAAAACAACGAGTCTCGGCAGTCTCAACCGGCTCACCTATGATATCATGCTCCGCCGGGCCGGGGAGGAGAAGGCGTTCAGCGACGCGCTCCGCTGCCGGAACGGGAATTTGGAGATCAGTCTCACGCAGCACGCCGCCGAAGGCTGCGAGCTGTGAGGAAAGGAGAAACGCTATGAAAAAGATTTTTTCTATGATACTCGCCTTTGCGCTCTGCCTGTCGCTCGTCGGGTGCGGCAGCGCCTCGGCGGCAAGCGACAGCGCCGCCGGCAGCACTTCCGCCGCCGCAGTGAGCACCGCTGCGGAAAGCACCGCCGCGCCGGAAACGAAGGCCGGCCTTCTCGCCGCCGAGGCGGAAGCCGAAGAGGATGTGGAAACAACCGTCACGATCACGCTCTCGGACGGCGCTTCCCGCGCCGACGGTGCGGGCGTCACCGTATCCGGCGATACGGTCACGATCACCGCCGGGGGCAGCTACCGCGTGACCGGTTTGCTCACGAACGGGCAGATCGTTGTGAACGCGCCGGAAGAGAAGGTCGTTCTCGCGCTCGACGGCGTTTCTATTACCTGTGAAAACAGCGCCGCGATCTACGTGATCGACGCGAAAAAAGTCATTCTCTCGCTCGTCTCCGGCAGCGAAAACACTCTCGCCTCCACGGGCGAATACATTCAGACCGACGACAACACCGTGGACGCCGCGATCTTCTCGAAGGATGATCTCACGCTCAAGGGCAGCGGCGCGCTCACCGTCTCATCCGAAACCGGCCACGGCATCGTCTCCAAGGGCGAGCTGAAGATCAAGAGCGGCACGCTCACCGTTGCGGCGGCGAAAAAGGGCATGGCGGCCAACGATCTCGTGGAAATCACCGGCGGCGATATCACGGTCGCGAGCGGCAAGCACGGCATCCATTGCGACGAAGCGCTCACCATCTCCCACGGCACGATCAACATCACGAAGTCCTTTGAAGGGCTCGAGGCCAAGACCATCGAGATCTCCGGCGGCGACATTGCGATCACCGCGAGCGACGACGGGCTGAATGCTACTGACTCCGCTTCCGGCACGGAGGCAGACGGCTGGGGCTGGGGATTTGGCGGCATGGACGAAGCGCAGGAAGGCGTTTATATTCTCATCTCCGGCGGAAAGCTCACCGTGAACGCCTCGGGCGACGGCCTCGACTCCAACGGCGATCTCACGATCACTGGGGGCGAAGTCTATGTGAGCGGCCCGACGAGCGACGGCGACGGCGCACTCGACTACGCCGGCACCGGCACGATCACCGGCGGCACGCTCATCGCCGCGGGCTCGTCCGGCATGGCGCAGAGCCTCTCGTCCGATACGCAGGGCGTGATGCTGCTCACGCTCTCCGGCGCGCAGAGCGCCGGGAGCACTGTGACCGTCCACGACGCGAGCGGCATGCTCCTCGCCTCCGTCACGCCGGAGAAGGCATATACTTCCGTCGTCATCAGCGCGCCGGGCACGGAGAGCGGCGGCACGTACACCGTTGCATGCGGCGGCGAGAGCCGTAGCGTCACGCTCGATGGCTACACCTACTCCGAGGGCGGTTTCGGCGGCGTCGGAGGCGGTATGCCCGGCGGGTTCGGCGGCGGCCAGCCAGACGGCGATTTCAGCGGCAAGCCGGACGGCACACCGCCCGCCGGATTCTCCGGCGGCGGCCAGAGTGCATAAAAATCTCCGGTTTTCGGAAGCATCCGAAAACCGGAGATTTTATATTACGTTTATTCGCCGATGCGGTAGACGAGCCCCTGTTCCTTGGCCGCCTTGTGCGCGCTGATCGCCGCCGGGACAGCGCCGATGGCCGAGAACAGATAGAGGCTCACGAGATTTCCTATGTAAGCGTCGGTATCCACCAGCTCATGCATCCACGCAAACGCCTGGCCGAATGTAAGGTCGAGCTCCTGCACCGCCGCAATCGCGATATCCACGCGGTTGCCGAGATAGACCGCGAGCAGCATCACAACGATGCTCACCGCGATGCCCACGGCGGAGAGCTTGCCCGCACCGCGGCGGTATCCGCCGATGGTGCAGTAGCCGAGCACCACGCCGGAGAGCGCCGCCACATAGCCGAGCTGGCCGATCAGCACGATCACCGCCGCGCCGATCACGCCGCCGATGAGTGCGCCGAGAATGCCGCGCCCGATGTTTTCCGGGGTCTCCGCGCGGACGCGCTCATTCTGCTCTGCCTTGCGGCTGACCTCGGCGAAGAGGTCGGGCGCGAGAAGCTGCGGCACGCCGTTCGTCATGCAGCCGACCGTAGCGCCGACAGCACGGGAGATCTCGCAGCAGTTTTCGTATCCGTTCTCGTGCAGGTAGGAAAGAAGCTCCGGCAGCAGTGTGTGGATCTTCTCAGCGCCGGACTTTGCCGTGGCGCCGGGGCGGAGCGTGAACGTAACGCGCGGCCCCGCCGTTTTGCAGCCGGAAAGCTCCGGCCGTGCCTTGATAAATTCCCGGAAGCTCTCTTTCTCCGGGTCTTCGCCGCCGCGGAGGACGGAAAGGATGAGTTCGTTGGTTTTCCCCGTCAGCAGCAGGAATGTATATTCCCCGCGCGTGCCGCAAAATGTTGTACCGTCGCGCGCTGCGGTAAGGCCGTCCTGCTCGCGCAGCATATCCGCAAGCTTCATTTTTTCTCTTCCTCCTTGGGCGCGTTGAGCGCAGCGATCTCTTCGGGCGTGAAGCTGTACACGGCGTCGCAGAACTGGCAGCGCACCTCGATATCCTGCTGCTCCTCGCGCAGCGACGCGAGATCGTCTGCGGAAAGGCTCGCGAGCGCGCCGAGCACGCGCTCCCGGCTGCAATAGCACTTGTACGCCATTTCGCTCTCCGCCGTTTTGTGCCAGTCAAGCCCCTTGAACACCTGCGCGATGACCGTCTCCGCGCCGTCCTCGTCAAGGATGGTGGTGAGCTGATCCATGAGGAAGATGTTCTCCTCAAGCGCCTTTACGGTCTCCTCGGCGGCGTTTGGCATGAGCTGCATGATAAAGCCGCCTGCGGCCTTGACGCTTCCGTCCGGATTCACGAGCACGCCGAGCGCACACGCCGAGCCGAGCTGGTCGCTCTCGGTGAGGTACGCCGCAAGATCCTCGGCGATCTCGCCGCTCACGAGCGCCGCGGAGCCGGAGTACGGCTCGCGCAGGCCGATATCGCGGCTGACCGTGAGAAGGCCTTCCTTGCCGACCGCGCCGGAGACGTCAAGCTTGCCGTCCCGCTCGCGGATGGGCAGATCGACCTCGGGGTGGGATACATAGCCGCGCACGTTGCCGGCATTGTCAGATACCGCGAGGATCGTGCCGATCGGCCCGCCGCCCTGGATGCGCAGCGTCAGCGTGGCGTTATCCTCCTTGAGCATCTCGCCGAGGAGCGACGCGCCGCAGAGCGTGCGGCCGAGCGCCGCCGTGCCGACGGGGTGCAGATGATGGATATTTCTCGCGCGCTCGACCATGTCGGGCGCGGTGATGACGGATATTTTTGCCGTACCGTCGTTCGTGACGGCGCGAAGAATTTTGCCCATGGTTTTTTCTCCTTATAGAAATATCTGCGAGGGGAAACCCCTCAGTCACGGCGCTTTGCGCCGCGACAGCTCCCCTATTAGGGGAACCAAGCTGGTTTGCAGTAAACGATCTTGCCTCCCCTAACAGGGGAGGTGGCGAAACCGAAGGTTTCGGCGGAGGGGTTTACTCACTCCTTCACGCACTCCGCCGTGAAGAACAGCCGTCCCTGGCTGTGCTGCGGGCCGTCCGTGAAAAGGCGGATGCTGCCGAAGCCCGCTTCGACAAGGTGCTTTTCGAGCGTTTCCGGCGTATAGATATACTCCGTATGCTCCTCCTGCTCGCGGCGGTAGGTCTGGCCCTTGGTGCGGCGGAAAATGTCCATGCCGTAGCGCAGCTCGTTTTCCACGACCTCCGAGCGCCAGAGACAGAGCGTATCGCCCTCCTCGTCAACGAAGCATTGCCCGTCCAGCGAGCGCATATGCCCCGGCGAGAGGAAATCAAAGCAGAGCGTACCGCCCGGCGAGAGAAACAGATGCAGCCGCCGGAACACCTCCGGGAGCGTTTCGGGACGCATGTAGTTCACGCCGTCAAGCGAGCACACCGCGGCGTCCACAGTGTCATAGAGATCGAGTTCCTCCGCCCGCTGGCAGAGAAGCATCGGCGCAACGACGCCCTCCGGGAGCTCATAGAGCTTTTGCTGGAACACCGAGAGCATTTCCGTCGAGGCGTCCACACAGATCATCTCGTACCCGTGCCCGGCCAGCAGCAGCGAGAGCGTACCCGTGCCGCAGCAGAGATCCAGAACGGTGTGAACGGCCCTGCCGCTGTGGGCAAAGGCCGTTTCATACCATGTTTCCAGCGCTTCATACGGCACATCCCCGGTCAGCGCGTCGTACCGCGCCGCGAGAGGTCCATAGCACTGGCTCATTTTTCTTCCGCTTCCTTCTGTTCCTTCAGACGGCGGAACGCTACGCTGTAGCCGTCCTCGCCGTATTGCAGCGAGCGGTTCACGCGGCTGATCGTCGCGCTCGATGCGCCGGTCTTTTCCAATATGTCGTTATAGATCATGCCCTCGCTGAGAAGCACCGCCACCTGGTACCGCTGCTCCATTGCCTGCAGCTCGGATACCGTGCAGAGATCGTCGAAAAACTTCATCAGCTCTTCCACGGTGTTGAGCGTGAGGATCGCTTTATACATTTCCTCGTTGCGCGGCTTTTTCATGTGTTTGTTCATACAGCGTTTTACCTGTACCCTTTTTCATTTTAGCTTGTTAGCTAATAAGTGTATTGTAACGCGCCGCGCTGAAAAAGGCAAGATGGAGGTTTACACGATTTAAAGAGTGATTTTTGGTGAGAATGTTATTGCCGAGCGGGCAAAAATACGGTATGATAGATACAACAATATGTAAGGGAGGTTTTGCCCGTGATCCCGCCTTCCGGAACGATCATCTTCTGGGTCGTGGCGCTCGTCGTGTTTCTCATCGTTGAGGCCGTGACCGCGGGGCTCGTATCCATCTGGTTCGTGTTCGGCTCGCTCGTGGCGCTCATCTGCGCGGCGCTCGGCGCGGCGATATGGCTCCAGATCTTCTGGTTCGTCATCGTCTCCGTCGCCACGCTCGTGCTCACCCGTCCGCTCGTGAAGCGGTATGTGGACAGCCGGAGCGTCGCCACCAATGCCGACCGGAACATCGGCCGCACCGCCGTTGTGACCGAGCGCATCGACAATCTCGCCGCCACCGGTGCCGTGCAGCTCGCCGGCGTTATCTGGACGGCGCGCAGCACCGACGACGCCGTCGCCATCGAGCCCGGCACGCACGTCACCGTCCGCGCCATTGAGGGCGTGAAGCTCATCGTGGAAAGTGAGCGCTGAACGTACATTGCATTTTATTAAGGAGGATATCCCATGATCGTATTAGCCGTCATCCTTGTGCTCGTGCTCGTGCTGATTATCACGAACCTTTGCGTCGTGCAGCAGGCGCAGGCCTATGTCATCGAGCGTCTTGGCGCTTACAGCACCACGTGGGGCAAGGGTCTCCATGTGAAGCTGCCGTTCATTGAGCGCGTGGCGCGCCGCGTATCGCTCAAAGAGCAGGTCGCAGACTTCCCGCCCCAGCCCGTGATCACGAAGGACAACGTCACCATGCAGATCGACACCGTTGTCTATTTCCAGATCACCGACCCGAAGCTCTATACCTACGGTATCGAGCAGCCGATGGTCGCCATCGAAACGCTCTCCGCTACGACGCTCCGCAATATCATCGGCGATCTCGAGCTCGACCAGTGCCTCACGAGCCGCGACATCATCAACAGCAAAATGCGCGTAATTCTCGACGAGGCAACCGATCCCTGGGGCATCAAGGTCAACCGCGTGGAGCTCAAGAACATTCTCCCGCCGCGCGAGATCCAGAGCGCGATGGAAAAGCAGATGAAGGCCGAGCGCGAGCGCCGCGAGGCCATTCTCCGCGCCGAGGGCGAAAAGCGCGCTGCCATTCTTGAGGCCGAGGGCGAAAAGGAATCCGCCATTCTCCGCGCCGACGCGAAGAAGCAGCAGCAGATCCTCGAGGCCGAAGGCCAGGCCGCCGCGATCCTCGCCGTGCAGAAGGCAACCGCCGACGGTATCCGTCTGCTCAACGAGGCCGCTCCCTCCGACCCGGTGCTGCGTCTGCGCGCGCTCGAGGCCTTCGCCGCCGCTGCCGACGGCAAAGCTACCAAGATTATCATCCCCTCCGAGATCCAGGGCATCGCCGGTCTTGCGCAGGGCATCGTGGAATCCGTCAAGGACAACTGAGCATTCCCCCCTCCCCCGCGAACACCGCCGCAGCGCCGGCCATCTGTCCGGCGCTGCGGTTTTCCCCGCCTGACGCCTGTTTCTCCCGTTTTGTTACCGCTTTTCGGCAGCGGTTTGCGCGGAACGATCCCCTCCGCGCGGCTGTTTTGTAACTTTTATGTGCCAATTTTCCGTTATAATGACGGACAGCAGCGGTGATTTTCCGGTATAAACTGTGCGAATATTACAAAATCGCTGCGTTTATGTTGACAGGTGGGATACAATGTGTTACATTTTGGTTACAAATTCGAGGTGATTTGAATTGGCATCCGCTAAGAATGCGCTGGTGTACAAGGGACACCCGCTCCGCCGCAAGGACAACATCCTTTACTACGGCAGCATGTCCGACAAGTACATCATCATGATGCAGATCATGGACACGAAGCCGGTCAAGCCGGTGGCCGGTGCGGAAAGCGCCGGCGAGCTGAAGGTCGCTACCCGCGTGAGCGTTCAGCTCCAGCTTACCGACCCGACGGTCAAGAGCCGTGACCGTATCGTTAAGAAATCCGAAAAAGGCAGTCTGTACGCCGCCATGGACGTGGCGAGCGTCTGGCTCGAACGAGCGCTGACGAAGGACTAAAGTTCCGGGTTCAGTGCACCAGCACCAGAAAAAGAGGTATGGGGATCATGAAAAACTGCAAGAAACTGCTTTCCGTTATCGTTACGCTCCTTCTGGCGGCGTCTCTGCTCACGAGCAGCGCGTTTGCCATTTCCGGCGAAGCCTTCGTCGCAACGCCGGGCGAGCTGAATCTGCGCGACAGCGGCAGCTTTGACAGCAACGTTATCGACGCCGCCCCGCAGGGCGCAACCGTTTACGTTCTCGGCGACGCCGGCTACGGCTGGTACAAGGTGAGCTACAACGGCAAGACCGGCTACATGGCTTCCTACTACCTCCTCTTCAACGAGATCCCGTCCGCAGAGAACGTTGACTCCATCCCGGAGAAGACCACGGCGCAGGATACCGTGCAGGATACCGTGCAGGAAGTTCCTTCGCAGACCTACGTTGCGCCTCCCGCGACCGGCGACAGCAACGCCACGGTCCTCGGCTCCGGCATCTGCTTCCGCAGCGGCCCGAGCACCTACAGCAGCGTGATCGAAACGCTGGAGACCGGCACGCCCATCCGTGTGAACGGCGTCTGTGGTTCCTGGTACGAATGCGTGTATAACGGCAGCACCGGCTACATCTACGGCGACTATGTCGTGCTCAACGGCACCTCCAAGACCTACACCATCTCCGCCGCGACCGTTTCCGGCGAGGACGGCACCATCTACAGCGAGCCGCAGACCCCGGACACCACCGAAAACACCACCACCGAAGTGACGCCGCTCGATCCTCCCGCGCAGGAGCCGGAGACCCCGGCCGAGACGCCCGCCGAGGAAACGCCCGCCGCGCCGAGCTTCACGCACAACCCCGCTTCCGGTCAGGCCATCGTGGACACCGCGATGCAGTATCTGGGCGTCCCCTATGTCTGGGGCGGCATGTCCCCCTCCGGCTTTGACTGCTCCGGTCTCGTGTACTACGTCTACGGCCTGTACGGCTACTCGCTCAACCGCGTGGCGCAGGACATGTATTATAACGGCGTGGACGTTGATCTCAACGACCTCCAGCCCGGCGACATCCTGCTCTTCGGCAGCAGCATCTACAACATCTGGCACGCAGCGATCTACATCGGCGGCGGCAACTTCATCCACGCGCCCTACTCCGGCGCCGTGGTCAGCACCCAGTCTCTCAGCGGTACCGCCGGCATGCGTCTCGTCGCTGCCCGCCGCATCGTGTAAAAGGCTTACCCCCGCTTATCCCCGCCTTCGTCTGACGCCCCTCAAAAGTGGCGGGACGATGATCCGGATACGGCATTTTTCCCCGGAGCATTTATTCTCCGGGGATTTTTGTTCCTACGGCTTAAAAAGACGCATCCCCCGAAAGCAAATGCTTTCGGGGGATGCTGCGTTTCCTTTTTATTTCTGTGCCGCACTCGCGCGCAGGCCCCGCACCTTACAGGGGATGCCGTTGTCGGCGGCGAGTTTTTCGAGCGTTCCGGTCAGCCGCGGCGCGGCGGCGTTGAGGATTTCCGCCGCCATACGGTCGCGCACGCTGTCGGAGGCATGGAGCAGGACGTTCGCCGCCATGCCGCCGGAAAGGAGCGGCGCGAGCGGGCTGCCGTTCTGCTTCAGCCGGTCGGCGACCTTGGGAAGGATCTCCTTTACGAGAACTTCGTAATCAATATCGGAAAGTTCCATTTCGAGCTTTATCATCTGTTATCCTCCTGTGGGGTTAGTTTGTTTTATTATATCACATGCTTTGCCGTTCGTAAATCGCTGCGCTCTTGACATTCCGGCGCACCGTCCGTTATACTTCGCGGAGAAAGGAAGTCGATTTTTATGGGATATAGACTGATGGCCGCCGATTACGATCTCACGCTCACGCGCTCCGACCGGATGGTATCGGCGCACACGCGTGAGACGATCCGCGCCGTATACGCCGCGGGCAGGTTTGTGACGCTCGCCTCCGGGCGGCTCGGCGGAAGCGCTGCCGCCGCACGCGAGCTTTTCCCCAGCGACGTGCCGCTCATTCTCGGAAACGGCGCGCTGGTGCAGAGCTGCGCGACCGGCGAAACGCTCTCCGAAACGTTCATGGAGGAAGAAAATGCACTCACGCTGCTCCGCTGGTGCCGCCGCAGGGCAAGTGCCGCCATCGTTTATGCCCGCAGCGGCATTTACACCGACCGCATGAACGCGGTATCAGAGATCTATGCGCAGCGCTCTTCATGCACGCCGCTGCCGCTCTCCTCCCCCGAGGCGATCGCGCATGAGGGCATGTACAAAATTCTGCTGCTCGGCCTGCCGGTGACCGTCCGGCGCGCGGGAAAAAAGCTTCTTGCCGATCCTCCCTGTCCGGTGGATTGCTTTACGTCCAGCCCGGAGGCGCTGGAGATTGTGCCTCCCGGCGTCAATAAGGCCGCAGGGCTTGCGCGCGCCGCAGAAATTCTCGGCATACCGCGCGAAGAGACCATCGCTATCGGTGACGGGGAGAACGACATTTCCATGCTGCGCTGGGCAGGGCTCGGCATCGCCATGGCGAATGCGCCCGATAACGTAAAAGCCGCCGCGGACGTCATCGCGCCCGTCTGCGACGAGGACGGCGCCGCCTGGGCGATGGAGAAGTATTTGCTTTAAAATAATACCTCCTTCTGACGAGGGCGCCAAGATAGCATGCGGTAATCGGGCTCCCTTGTACAAAGGGAGTCTTTTATTTTTCCGTCCTTTTTCGCAGGGCACGGCGGGTGCGGCGGATGTGGCGCTCATAGTCGCCGCTTTCCAGGAGTTCCGCAAGCACCAGCTGCTCAAAGAGCGGCACGGTGCAGGAATAAAACCCGATCCGCTCGGCGTACTGCGCCGCGAGCTCTTCCGAGAGCACCATATAGCCCATACGCAGCGACGGCGCGACCGTCTGCGAAAACGTGTTGAGGTAGATCACGTTCCCGCTCTCGGCAAGCGAAAACACCGTCTCCTCCGGCTTGGATGCGACCGTGAACTCCGAGGAGAAGTCATCCTCGACGATATATCGCCCCGGCTCGCCCGCCCAGCGGATATACTCACGCCGCTTCGCCGCCGACGCGGTGACGTTGCTCGGATAGCTGCGGTAGGGCGTAATATGCAGCACGGAGGCGCGCGTCGCAGCGAGCGCGTCGCTCCGGATGCCGTCCGCGCCGAGCGGCAAAAGCTCCAGCGATGCGCCGTGCGCGCGGTAAACGAGCGCGATTTTTTCATACGACGGATCCTCCGCCGCATAGATGCGCGCCGCGCCGAGGAGCTGCACGATCAGCCCATAGAGATACTCCGCGCCGGAGCCGACGAAGATCTGCTCCGGCTTCACGCGGATGCCGCGGCTGCGCGCGAGATAGCGCGAAATCGCCTGCCGCAGCGCGTCGCAGCCGTTGTTCGGGCTCTTTTCCAGCAGCTGCTCGCCATACTCGCTGATAACGCGGCGCATCACCCGTGAGAGCACCGAAAACGGAAAGTCTGCCCTCTCCCCCGCCGGGACCGCCGCCGGTTTCACCGGCGTGCTCGGCACGAAGCCATCCGTATCGTGAAACTGCACATAATGCCCGCTGCGGCGGCGTGCTTCCAGATAGCCCTCGTCCGTCAAAAGCGCGTAGGCGTGCTCGACTGTGACAACGCTCAGTCCCTCCTCCTCGGCGAGCTGCCGCTTGGACGGCATCCGCGCACCGAAGGGATAGTCGCCGCGCACGATCTCCCCGCGCAGACGCTCGTACAGGCGCAGATACGCCGGGCGGTGTTCGTTCTCCTGCTTCATGTGGTATTATTATTTTCTCCTTTTCTGGATATTTTAATATACCCAGAACATTGTATGCTAAGGTCAAAGAAAAAGCAAGGGAGATCATACCATGACGACGAAGAAAAAATACGGCACGCGCTGGCTCTGCACAACGGCGCTGCTGATGGCGATGAACATCATTATGAGCATGAGCGTGTTCAGCGTTCCGGTGCCGGGCGGGCATCTTTATCTGAACGATGTGATCATCTGCTTTGCCTCGCTGATCCTTGACCCGCTGGGGGCGTTCTGCGTCGGCGGCGTCGGCGCGTTCCTCGGCGATTTCTTTTTCTACCCGACGCCGATGTTCGTCTCTCTCGTCACGCACGGTCTGCAGGCGGTCGTCATTTCGCTCTGCGCCCATCGGATGATGAAGGAAAAGCCCGTCATTGCGTCTCTTATCGGCGTGCTGCTCGGCGCGGTCATCATGGTTGTCGGCTACTCGCTTGGCCGCGCATTCATCTACGCAACGCCCGCCGCGGCGATCGCGAAGCTCCCCTACCAGATTTTGCAGGCTCTCGTTGGTGCGGCGCTCGGCATGGTGCTGCGCTGGAAGGTGAAGCCGCTTGCGAAGCTTGCCGCCAAGCTTGAAGAGACAGTGGGATAAACAGCTAAAGGTTGTCTTTCCCCCGGCGGTATGGTAAAATCGTGTCACTCAGCAAAGGAGTGATAACTATGAAAAGAAAATATTTGGCAGCGGTCACCGCCGTTTGTCTCGCGCTCTGCCTGATCCTCGCCGGATGCGGCACCGTGAACGAAGAGGATTATCCCCCGCTCGAGAAGGTCGATCTCACTTCCATGACGCTTGAAACGGTCAGCAACAGCACGTTCTCGATGCAGTACCCCGCCGACAAATGGGCAGGCACGGACGGTACCTCCCCGCTCATCGTGTATTATAACGACACGGCAGATTCCACGCAGGCGACCAACATCAACGCCCAGCGTTCCAGCACCTACAGCGGCAAGTTCACGGAAAAGTACATGAACAAGCTCGTGGAAAGCATCACGGAGTCGTACCCCAACATCGAGATTCTCAAGGCGGAGCTCCGCTCGATCAACGGGAAGAGCGTGATCTACACCGAAACGACCACCCGCTTCACCGACGAAATGCTGGATCTTCTTCTGGAGCAGGGCGTCATCACGCAGGACGACATTGACAACGCCGGAGGACGCGAAGCGATCCTCTCCATTCCGCCCACGGATCAGATCACGCTGTACGCCGTGACCGGCGCTTATCTCTACGTTTACACCGGCACGTATTACGAGGAAAGCCAGAGAGCCGATGTGCTCGAGGCGCTGACCGTCATGGCGCAGACGACCGCAGAAGTTAAATAACTCGCCGCTCTCCATAGAAAAGCGGAGCAGTCATTTTCTGACTGCTCCGTTTATTTTGCTTTCATTCCTCCGTCCAGTCCCGGACCTGCTTTTTGAGCCAGTTTGTCCAGGCCTCGACGCCCTCGCCGGTCTTGGCGGAGATCGGGAAGATCTCCAGACGGGGGTTGCGCCGCAGCGCGTACTCGCGCACCTTGTCCATGTCAAAATCGAAATACGGCAGCACGTCGATCTTGTTGATGATGAGCGCGTCGCACACGGTGAAGATGAGCGGATATTTGAGCGGCTTATCGTGGCCCTCCGGGACGGAGAGGATCATCGCGTTTTTCACCGCGCCCGTATCGAACTCCGCCGGGCAGACGAGATTGCCAACGTTTTCGAGCACCGCGAGATCGACGTCCGCCGTACCGAGTTCGTTGAGTCCCTGCTCGGTCATCCCGGCGTCGAGATGGCACATGCCGCCGGTGTGGAGCTGAATGCTCTTCACGCCGGTGCGCGCGACTGTCTCGGCGTCTACGGAGGAATCGATATCCGCCTCCATAACGCCGATGCGAAGATCGTCCTTCAATTTTTCAATTGTGCGCAGAAGCGTCGTCGTCTTGCCCGAGCCGGGCGAGGACATGAGATTGAGAAGGAACGTCTTCTCCTCCTTGAGCTTTGCGCGGACGCGGTCGGCCTCGCGGTCGTTGTCGGCAAAGACGCTCTCCTTGATCTCTATGATGCGTACACTATCCATTTTCAGCAGGCCTCGATTTCTTTGAGATTGATCTCGTTGCCCTGCAAGAGCACGGTCTCCTCGCTGCCGCACAGCGGGCAGACGCGCCCCTGCGGGACGGTCGAATACGTATGGGTGCAGTTCTCGCAAAGCGTCACGGCGGGAATGGTCTCAATTTTGAGCTCCGCTCCCTTCAAGACCTCCGTCTGTGCAACGGCCCAGTTCCAGCAGGAGGTGAGCTCATGCGGCACGACGCCGGACACCTCGCCAAGCTCGAGCGTTACGGAGGCAATCTCCTTCAGATCATTCGCCTCCGCCACACGCTCGACGGTTTTTATCATATGGAATACGATCCCGAGCTCGTGCATGCTCAGCCCTTTTTGCCCTTGAGCTTGATCTTCACGGCGCGCTTGAGCATATACGGCAGGATGGCCTTCATCTTATCCTCGCTGCGCACCATGGTGCTGCACTCGGGGCGGTCACGATGGAGATGGATGGCGTCAAAGCCGCAGCGCGTCGTGCAAATACCGCAGCCAATGCACTTGTTCGGGTCGACAACGCTCGCGCCGCAGCCGAGGCAGCGGGCGGTCTCCGCCTTGACCTGCTCTTCGGTGAGGCACTCGCGGCCGTCCTTCATCGTGCGGCGCAGCTCCTCGTTGTAGCCGGGGCGCTGGCGCGGCGTGTTGTCAAAGCTGTTGATGTCGATGAGCGCATTCTTCTTGTCGAGCTCGATGAACTGCCGGCGGTTGCGGCCGATGGTAAGGCTCGTGTTCGGCTGCACGAAGCGATGCAGCGACACAGCGCCCTCCTTGCCGGCAGCGATGGCGTCGATGGCGAACTTCTGGCCCGTGTAGGCGTCGCCGCCGACAAAAATGTCGGGCTCAGCGGTCTGGTAGGTCAGCGGATCGGCCTTGACGGTGCCGTTGGGGTTAAACTCCACCTTCGTTCCGGCGAGCAGCTCGCCCCAGGCGGCGTGCTGGCCGATGCAGTAAAGGATCGTGTCCGCCTCGGCGGTCTCGGTCTCGGCGTCATCAAACGTGGGGGCGAAACGTCCCTCGGCGTTTTTGACGGACAGGCACTTGCGGAAGTGGATGGCTTTGGCATGGCCGTTTTCGGTGTCGATCGCAGTCTGGCCCCAGCCGGCATGGATGGAGATGCCGTCGCGCTCGCATTCGGTGCGATCCTCTTCGCCCATGGGCATTTCGTCGTAGCTCTCGAGGCAGTAGAGCGTGACGCTCTCCGCGCCGCAGCGCACAGCGGTGCGGGCAACGTCGGAGGCGATGTTGCCGCCGCCGATGACGACGACCTTGCCGGTGAGCTTCGTATCGGGCTCGAGATTGACCTTCTTCGTGAAGTCCACGCCGGAGAGAACGCCCTCGGCGTCGTCGCCGGGGACGCGGAGGCGTCCGCCGTCCTGCAGGCCGACGGCGATATAGAAGCCCTTGTAGCCCTGCGCGCGCAGCTCGGGGATGGTGACGTCCTTGCCGACGTCCACGCCGCAGCGGAACTCCACGCCCATTTCGCGCAGAATGTCGATCTCGGCCTCCACAACGTCCTTTTCGAGACGGAAGTTCGGGATGGCATTCATCAGCATGCCGCCGGGGCGGGAAGCTTTATCGAACACGGTCGGGCGGTAGCCCTTCTCTGCGAGGAAGTAGGCGCAGCTCATGCCCGCAGGGCCCGCGCCGATGATGGCGATCTTCTCTTCAAACTCGCCCTCGACCTTCGGGATGACCTTTTCGGGGATGAAGCGCGTGGCGGCTTCGAGATCCTGCTGGGCAATGAAGCGCTTGACCTCGTCGATGGCGACGGCCTGGTCAACGGTGCCGCGGGTGCAGGCGTCCTCGCAGCGGCGGTTGCAGATGCGGCCGCAGACGGCGGGGAACGGGTTTTCGCGCTTGATGAGCTGGAGCGCCTCGCGGTACTTGCCCTGCGCGGCGAGCTTCAGGTAGCCCTGCACGGCAATGTGCGCCGGGCAGGCGGTCTTGCACGGCGATGTGCCGGTATCGTAGCAGTTGATGCGGTTATTGTCGCGGTAGTTAATGTCCCACTTGTCCGGGCCCCAGGCGGTCTCGTCCGGCAGCTCGTGGCGCGGGTACTCGATGGGGCCGTCCTTCGTGCAGAGCTTCTGGCCGAGCTTCACCGCGCCCGCGGGGCACGTCTCAACGCAGCGGCCGCACGCGACGCAGTTTTCGCTCTCGACTTTTGCGACATAGGCGCTGCGGGAGAGGTTCGGCGTGTTGAAAAGCTGGCTCGTGCGCAGCGCGTTGCAGACGTTCACGTTGCAGTTGCAGATGGCGATGATCTTCTCCTCGCCGTCGATGTTCGTGATCTCGTGGACAAAGCCGTTCTCCTCGGCCTTATGCAGGATCTCCAGCACCTCATCATACGTGATGTAATGGCCGCGGTCGGTCTCAACAATGTAGCGTGCCATATCGCCCACAGCAATGCACCAGTTTTCCGGATCATCGCCGCAGCCCTCGCCGAGCTTGGCGCGGGACATACGGCAGGAGCAGGGTGAAGCGGCGTAAACACCGTCGTACTTTTTCAGCCAATGGGAGATGTGCTCGATGGAGACGGACTTGTTCTCGGTCTCAATAGCCTTTTCCACGGGGATGACGTGCATGCCGATGCCGGCGCCTCCGGGAGGCACCATCGGCGTAACCTTTTCGAGCGGAAGGAACGTCATGCGCTCAAAGAACGCCGCGACCTCAGGGTGCTCGTCGATCTGCGAGGCACGCATATTGAGGAACTCTGCGCTGCCGGGAACAAACTGCGGCAGCGTCCAGCGCTTTTCGTGGTTCGGGTTTTTCCCGTCCAGATTTTCCCAGTTGTACTCGACAAGGCCGATGTACGCCATCTCGGTGAGCAGCTTTTCGAGTTCTTCTTCGCTCTTGCCGGTGAGCGCGGCGATCTGGGCCGTCGTTTTCGGCTTGCGCACCTTCATCTTGAGCGCAACATCCGCCATCTCGTCCGTCACGACACCGGCAAGTCCCCAATATTCCGGGTCATTGCCCGTAACCTTGCCGATGCGGTCGGTGATCATGGCGCCGAGCTTGAGAATTTTCTCTCTCGGCTCGTCCGTGCGGGGGATTTCAAAGGAATACTTGCTTTCATCCACAGGCATTCCGGACTTGGTCTGCTTATCCATGCTAACTCCTCCACATTTAATATCTCTTTTGTTGAGTTTCCCACTATATCCATAGCAAAATTATATTACACGTCGGTGTGTTCGTCAAGTGTAATCCCCGGTGGGTTTCTACACAAAATGAGCCGTTTTCGTTAACGAAAACGGCTCAATCCTTACACTATATATAATTAGCCCATAAAGAGGCTGTGCCCCTCGCGGGCGAGCGTTTCAGCGGCGGCGTTATCGCGCATGGCGAGAAACACGGTGTCGTTTCCGGAGAGGGAGCCAACAAGCCCCGGCAGGGGCGATATGCCGTCGATGGCAGTGCACACCGCGGGGGCAAGCCCCGGCAGCGTTTTGATGATGACGAGATTCTGGCAGACGTAAACGCCCGTCACGGTCTGGCGGAGGTTTTCCTTGAGCCGCTGGCTCATCTCCGGTGACGGTGCGGTGTCCGCCACAGCGTACCGGCTGGTACCGTCCGCGCTGCGCTGCTTGACGAGACGAAGCTCCCGGATATCACGCGAAAGCGTGGCCTGCGTGGCCGTGATGCCGCGCTTTTTCAGCTCGTCCATGAGCTGGTTCTGCGTTTCGATGCTCTGCTCCGATACGATTCGGAGAATGGTTCCCTGTCTTCCGGATTTCATTCGGTCGTCTCCTTTGCGTTTTCCGGCGCTTTGACTGCCGGAGCACGGCGGCGCGCGCCGCGCCCTTTGCCGTGCGTTTCGCTGCCGTCCGTGCGCTGCAGCGTTATGCGGTCGCGAAACTCCGTCGGCGTCATTTCCTTGAAGCGGTAGAAATTCATATTGAACGTTTTGATGTTGCTGTAGCCAACAGCGACGGCAACGTCGATCACGAGATAATCGGTAGACACGAGCATTTCGCACGCTTTGTTGATGCGCGTGGAGTTGAGCAGCGTATCGAAGTTCATCTCATTATAATAAAGAAGCAGACGGTTCATTTCCGGCACCGACACGCCAAATTCGGCGGCGACGCTCGAGGCGGTGAGCCGTTCGGTCTCATAGTTTTTGTAGATATAGTCCGTCAGCGCAAAGGCGATCGCCTTGTCAGAGATGTTGAACTTTGTGACGGCCTTGGAATAGATCTTGCGGTACTGCATCGGCGTGATGCCGACGCGCTGGGCAAAGTGCTTGGATACGTGCGAGGCGTCCACAAAGCCGCAGAGCCCCGCAATCTCATCGAGCGTGAGATCGGTATAGATGAGATAGTCCGACGCCTTTTCCACGCGGATGCTGCTCAGGAGCTTTGAAAACGTCGTGCCGGTCATGCCGGCGATCTGCTTGGAGAGAGCCGATTCCGAAAGGAAGAACGCCTCCGCGACCTGCGAGAGCGTGAGCTTCTCGGCGGAATGGGCGTAAATGTAGCTCAAAACGGACTGATCCTTGACGGTCTCCTCCCGTCCGGCGTCCAGCTCGCCGCGGTGAGACATGATGTACCGGCGGTAAACGATCATCAGCTCGATGAGCTTGTTGACCGTATAGAGCTGCGAAAACGGCTTGTCCGGCGGCTTGACGCGCGTGGATTCCACGCCGAGCTCCGCCTTGAGATTTTCCATGATGCCGTCTACATACTCCGCCTGCACGCTGTCGAGATACGCGACCGGCTCTACGGTGAGGAAGCGCAGGGGCTCAGCGGAGGCATCACCCGTGCCGAGGACGCTCTTGAATACGGAGTTGAGATAGGAATAATCGTAAATGACCTTGAGAAATTGCAGCGTTTCGGTCACTTCCACCGTGTCGGTGATCTTCCACGGCGTGATGGCGACGAGCGTGTTGGGCTGGAGGACATACTCCTCCCCGTCAATGACGAGCTTGCCGCGGCCGCGCTTTACGTAAAGGAAGCGTGCCGCCTGATGGATGATGGCGCGGGTGGGCCTGTCGATCGCCTCGTAATCGAACGAGCAGATCACGGCAGGGTCGGACGCGGAGGCGCGGGCGTCCTGAAGCATGGCTCGTCTGGGCATGGTCTGCACCGTCCTTTTTCGTAAAGAATGAGGGCTGCTGGCAATCTAATAATACCGGATGTACGCTGTAGGGCGTACATCCGGTATTTTACCATTAGATACTACGATAACTCAAGCGGAAATTCAGCTCAGCACCGCCATCGCGATCGTAAGGACGACGCCGACGACGACGAACAGCGTGAGGAGCAGTTTCCACGCCCACTTCAGCCAGCTCTCGTAGGGGACGCGCGCGAGCGCGAGACCGCCCATGATGAAGCCGCAGGTCGGGGTGAAGAGGTTGACGAAGCCGTTGGCGGCAACGTTGATCATGATGGAGGTCTCTACGCTCCAGCCCATGCCGGCGACGATCGGGGAGACGATCGGGGCGGACAGACCGGCGAGGCCGGAGGAGCTCGGAACGAGGAAGCTGAGACCGACGTGGAGTATGTAGTCAAGCAGAGCAAACACACCCGCGGAAACGCCGGACTGGCTGAGCGCGGTGACGGAGGCTTCGACCAGCCAGGTGCCGAGACCGGTGGCGGCCATGATAACGCTGGTGGCACGAGCCATGGCGATGACGAGGTTGACGGAGACCATGTCGCTGAAGCCGTTGGCGATGAGCTTCATGAGCTGGCCCTTGTCCTCGAGACCGACGATGCCGATGATGATGCCCATGAGCAGGAACCAGGTGGCGGCATCATAGAACCACCAGTCGCCGAGGCAGGCGCCGGTGAGCCAAGTGGTGGAGCTCGAGAAAGCGTTGTACATGGTTTCGCTCAGGCTGCCCCAGGGAATGAAGCCGAGGATCATCACGACGAAGGAGAGAGCGAACAGCCACAGCACGGCCTTCTGGCGGCCGGTGAGCTTCGCGGTGGTGACGTCCTTGCCGCCGTAAGCCTTCTGGCACTCGTCGAGCTGCGCGGCGGTGAGGATGGATCCCTTGTTGGCGCGGACCTTCTTCGCGTAAGCGGTGACAAACAGCACGGAGAGAAGGTAGGCGGAGAGCCAGAGAATGATGCCGATGACATAGGTGGTGCCCATGTTCACTTCGACACCGACGGAGGTCGCGGCAGCGACGGCGGCGCCGGTCGCGAACGGGTTGATGGTGGAGCCGAGAACGCCGGTGCCGGCGCCGAGCAGGACGGTGGCCGCGCCGACGATCGGGTCAAAGCCGGCGGCCATCATCGTGGCGGCGAGCAGGATGTAGAAGCCAACGGTCTCTTCGCCCATGCCGTAGGTTGTGCCGCCGACGGAGAACAGGAACATGAGGATCCAAATGAGCACGAGCTCTTTGCCGTGCAGCTTGCGGACGAGCGTGTGGATGCCGGTCTCAAGAGCGCCGGTGGCGTTCACGATGGCAAGGAACGCGCCGAGACAGAATACGAACGTGATAACGTCAGAGGCGTCGGCAAAGCCGTTGACAGGCCCCATAAAGATGTCGCTGGCGGAGGCGCCGACGACTTCGGCCATCTCGCCGTTCTCGCCGGTGTAGGTCTTGCCCGCTGCGAGCCACGTGGCGATCGACACAAGGAGCATAACGGCGAGCAGGATCGCAAATGTGCTGATGGATCTCTTGGTCTTCTTAGACATGATTTGAACCCCTCTCTTAAAATTTTGTTCGGACTTCGCTGGGAGATGCGAAACGGGATAAAAATTTGCTTACCGGGTAATGACCGTGCCGGTTTTGCCCTCGAGGGCGTCGGCGGCGCGGGCCAGGGAGGTGATGAGCGCGGTTCCGCCATGGTCGTTGTTCTTCACAAACTCCATGCAGGACTCGACCTTCGGCAGCATGCTTCCGGGGGCGAACTGGCCTTCGGCGATATACTTCTCGCACTCGGCGATCGTCATGGAAGAGAGCTCCTTCTGGTCGGGCTTATTGTAATTGACGCACACGGCGTCCACAGCGGTGAGGATGATGAGACGGTCGGCGCGCACGTCCTGCGCGAGCAGGGAGCTGGCACGATCCTTGTCGATGACGGCCGCGACGCCGCGCAGGCCGTTTTCGGTCTCGACGACGGGGATGCCGCCGCCGCCGACGGTGATGACGATGTCACCAGCGCGCACGAGCTGATCGACAACGTTCAGCTCCACGATGCGCTTGGGGATCGGAGACGGAACAACACGGCGGTAGCCGCGTCCGGCGTCCTCGACGAAGATGAAGCCCTTTTCCTCGGCGATCTTCTCGGCCTCTTCCTTTGTATAGAAGCTGCCGACAGGCTTCGTCGGGTGCTGGAAGCCGGGATCCTTCTCGTCAACGACGACCTGCGTGACGACGGTGGCGCATTCCTTCTCGATGCCGCGGCTCTTCAGCTCCTGCTGAATGGCCTGCTGCAGGTGGTAGCCAATGTAGCCCTGCGTCATGGCGCCGCACTCAGGGAACGGCATGAACGGCGTTCCGCCGCCCTTGTTGGCGGAGAACTCCATCGCCAGGTTGATCATGCCGACCTGCGGGCCGTTGCCGTGGCCGATGATGACTTCGTAGCCCTTCTCGACGAGATCGACGATCGGGCGGGCGGTGTTGCGGACAAGCTCGAGCTGCTGCTCGGGGGTCTTGCCAAGAGCATTTCCCCCGAGAGCGACAACAATTCTTTCAGCCATGGTTCCTATTCCTTACTTCAGCGTGGCGTACATCACAGCCTTGATGGTGTGCATACGGTTTTCGGCTTCCTGGAACTGGCGGGCCTGGTGGCCGAGGAACACGTCGTCGGTGACTTCCATCGCCTCGAGGCCGAACTTCTGGTAGATATCCTCGCCCACGGTCGTCTCGCGGTCGTGGAAGGAGGGCAGGCAGTGCTCGAAGATCGCGGTGGGCTTCGCCATGGCCATGACTTCCTTGTTGACCTGGTAGGGACGGAGCAGCTTGATGCGCTTCTCCCAGAGCTCCGCGGGCTCGCCCATGGAGAGCCAAATGTCGGTGTAGAGAACATCGCAGTCCTTCGCGCCCTGCGCGACATCGTCGGTGAACTCAAGCACCGCGCCGGTCTCGGCGGCGACGGCCTGGCACTTTTCGATCAGCCACTGCTCGGGCATGAGCTCCTTCGGGCCGCAGGCGCAGAAGTGCATGCCGAGCTTCGCGCTGACGACCATGAGGGAGTTGGCAACGTTGTTGCGGGCGTCACCGAAGAAGGTGAGCTTGCGGCCGCGCATGTCGCCGAACTCTTCGCGGGCGGTCATGATGTCGGCGAGCATCTGCGTGGGATGGAACTGGTCGGTCAGGCCGTTCCACACGGGAACGCCGGAGTACTTCGCGAGATCTTCCACGACGGACTGCTTGAAGCCGCGGTACTCGATGCCGTCGAACATGCGGCCAAGAACCTTCGCGGTGTCGGCAAGGGATTCCTTCTTGCCCATCTGGGAGGAGCCGGAATCGAGGAACGTGACGCCCATGCCGAGATCGCGCGCGCCGACCTCAAAGGCACAGCGGGTGCGGGTGGAGGTCTTTTCAAAGAGCAGGACGATCTGCTTGTCGGAAAGCCACTTGTGCTCAACGCCGTTGTTCTTCAGGCGCTTGAACTCGGAAGCAAGGTCGAGAAGGTAGTTGATTTCATCGGGAGTGAAGTCAAGAAGCGTGAGGAAGCTTCTGCCGCGAATGTTAAGACCCATAATAATTTACCCTCCTATAGGAAAGGATTGTACTGTGTGTTATATGAATGGGTTTATTCGGTGAGCGGAATTATTCGGCGCGGATGATCGGCATGGACATGCAGCGCGGGCCGCCGCGGCCGCGGGAGAGCTCGGCCGACGGCATTTCGAGGACCTGGATGCCCTCGTCGCGGAGGATGGCGTTGGTCACATCGTTGCGCTCGTAAACCACGATCTTGCCCGGCGCGATGCACAGCGTGTTGGAGCCGTCGTTCCACTGCTCGCGGGCCGAGGCGATGAGATCGTCGCCGCCGCAGTTGATGAGCTTGACGTGGTCGGTGCGGGTGTACTTTTCAAGGATGTCCTCCAGCTTGGAGTCGATGCGGCGGATGTGGAGATCGGTCGGATCGCTCACGCCCGGGGTGATCTCGTAAACGGTGAGAGGCCCGAGAATCGCCGGATGGATCGTGTACTTGTCGTAGTCGATCTGGGTGAACACGGTGTCGAGATGCATGAATGCGCGGCAGCTCGGAATGTCGAACGCGAGCACGGTGCGGATCTTCGCTTCGGGATCGGCGAAGAGATTGCGGGACGCTTCCTCGATGGCGTCCGGGGAGGTACGCTGGGAGATGCCGATCGCGAGCGTGTCCTCGGTGAGGTTGAGCACGTCGCCGCCTTCGATGTTGGCGTGGCCGTCGCGGTCGTAGTAGCGCTTGACCAGACCTTCAAAATCGGGGTGGAAGCGGAAAATGTAGTCGGCGTAAATGGTCTCGCGGCAGCGGGTCGGGAAGCGCATCTTATGCAGAAACACGCCGGTGCCGACGGACGCGAACGGGTCGCGGGTGAAGTAGAGGTTGGGCATCGGATCAACAATCAGATCGTCCGCCGGGGCGATCAGATCCTGCAGGGAGTAAGCGGAAGCGCCGCCCATTTCCTTGAGCGTGATGCCTTCCATCGTCTTTTCAACGAGCGCCTTGCCTTCAAAATTGCCGATGAGGTACTCATAGAGCTTGTCCTGCCAGCGGCGGGTCTTGATGTTGCCCTCGGAGAGCCACTGATAAAGGAAGGGCTTCGTCTGCTCGGGATGGAGCTTGAGGACTTCCGCCATCAGGTCTTCGAGATACACGACCTCGGTGCCGTTGCTGCGCAGGATCTGCGCGAATGCGTCGTGCTCCTGCTGGGCGACCTTGAGGAACGGGATATCGTCAAAGAGAAGCTCCGGAAGACGGTCCGGCGTCAGATGAAGAAGTTCACGGCCGGGACGGTGAAGAAGCACTTTTTTCAGCGGCTTGATCTCGCTGCGAACGCAAATACCTTTCATGATTTAAATCTCCTACATAGTGTTTTTGGCTGCACCGGTCCGTAGCGCTTCCGCACCGGCACAGTGATTTACTATCCTTATCATATCCGACGAAAACTGAAATATTGGAAGAACGGTGCGGAAGAAATTGTATATTTCTGCACTTATCGTTGTACAGAAAATCAACAGTTTTACATGTTTTCGGCCGTCATTTTCCGTGCTTTACTTTCGTAAATAAGCGAAAAATCCCGCCGGAAAAGTCCGGCGGGATTGGAAAAAGCAGTGAATAGCAGGGAATATTCCCAAAAACAGCGTGAGAAAACGGGAAATTTGTCAGCAAAAGTTCTGTAGAGCAAGAGAAAAGCCGCCTTTCGGCGGCTTTTCTCGTTTTCTCGCCGTACATACCGCCCGAAGGGAGATTGTACGGTCATGATTTGATCAGATTGTATATTTTTGGTATTTTGTGCGGTTTGTGAAAAATCACAGGCAGGAAATCACATGGTCTCCGGGGCGGACACGCCGATGAGCTGGAGCGCGTTTTTGAGCGTGATCATCGTCGCCTTGATGAGGCCGAGACGCTGGTTGGTGAGCTCGGGATCGTCGGGGTTATTGACCTTCGTGGAGTTATAGTAGCTGTGAAACACCTTGACGAGCGAGATGATATACTCGGTCATCTTGTTGGGCTTGCGGTTGAGCGCGTCGGCGGCGACTTCCTTCGGGAACTCGCTGATCATCTTGAGGAGCTGCAGCTCCTTCTCGTCCGTCAGGCGGTCATAGGTGTCGACCGGCTTGAACTCGGGGATCTGGGGATTCTTGAGGATCGAGCACATGCGCGAGTAGGCGTACTGCGCATAGTAGACGGGGTTGTTGTTGTCCTTGGAGCGGGCAAGCTTGAGATCGAGATCCATGTGCGTCGCAACGTCCTTGGAAACGAAGAACCAGCGCGCGGCGTCTACGCCGATGTCCTCGCACAGCTCACGGATGGTGATCGCGTTGCCGGTGCGCTTGGACATTTTGACTTCCTTGCCGTCCTCGACCATGCGGACCATCTGGATGAGGTCGACGGAAAGCGTCCCCTCGGGATAGCCGAGCGCGGTAAGGGCGTTCTGCATACGGGTGACGTAAGAGTGGTGGTCGGCGCCCCAGAGGTTAACGAGCAGCGGATAGCCGCGCTCGATCTTGTAAACGTGGTTGGCGATGTCGGGCGTCAGATAAGAGAGCGTGCCGTCGCTCTTGCGGAGGACGCGGTCCTTGTCGTCGCCGTAGTCGGTGCTCTTGAACCAGAGCGCGCCGTCTTTTTCGTAGGTGAGGCCCATGTCGGCCATGTGCTGCAGGCAGTCGTTGATGCGCTTGGAGTTATTCTCATAGAAGAACGTCTCATGCATCCAGCTCTGCATCGTGACGCGGTAGGCCTTGAGATCGCGGTCGATCTTTTCGAGTTCCTTCTTCTTGCCGTAGTCCATGAAGTGCGCGAGGCGCTCCTTGGGATCGGCGGTAAGCCACTTGTCGCCCTCTTCCTCGGCAAGCTGCGCGGCAATGACCTTGATATCGTCGGCGTGGTAGCCGCCCTCGGGCAAGGGGTATTCCTTGCCGAAGTGTTCGAAGTAACGGGCGGTGAGCGATTCGCCGAGCATGACGATCTGGTTGCCGGCATCGTTGACATAGAACTCGCGCAGCACGTCCCAGCCGCTGGCCTCCATCATGCGGGCGATGCAGTCGCCCCAGGCGGCGTTGCGGGCATGGCCGCAATGCAGATCGCCGGTCGGGTTGGCGGAGACCCACTCGAGCAGGAGATGCTTGCCCTTGCCGGAATCGTTCTTGCCGTAATCGTCGCCGGCGGCGAGAACATCGTTGATGACAGCGGTGAGAGCGCTCGCCTTCAGTTTGAAGTTAATGAAGCCGGGGCGGGCAACGGTGATGGATTCGCACTCGGGCAGAAGCTCCGCAAGCTTGGCAACAAGGGGCTCGGCGATCTCCATGGGGTTGCGTCGGAGAGTGCGGGAAAGTTTCATGGCGATGCTGGTGGAATAATCGCCCAGCTTGGTATCCTGCGGCGTCTCAACGACGAGCTGGCCTTCCGTCACATCCAGATCGTAGACCTCTTTTACGGCCTTCTGCGCGGCAGCGTAGATCTTGCTTCCAAAGTCGTTCATTCAATTACTCTCCTTACAACATTTCATCAATACCGTGGAATTGCAATGGACATACGTCCCATTATCATACCATAAAATACCCTTTATGCAACCCCTTTCTGCCGAAAATCCTTGTACGACAGCGCTTTTCGATTGACAGCACGGGCGATTTGTGGTAATTTTTTGAACGCAAAGCCTTTCGGCATCCATGGGGAGTTACCGAAGCGGTCATAACGGGGCGGTCTTGAAAACGGGAGAGTATTTTGGAAGCCGTTTTTCAATTTCCCCTGTGTTTTCAACGGGTTGCGGCGACAAGAAATTAAGAGAAAATCGGGATTTCTCTCCAAGTTTCTCTCCTTTTTCCGAGAAACGTTGGAGCGGGAATACATTTGGAGATGTACCCAAGCGGTTGAAGGGAACGGTCTTGAAAACCGTGAGGTCGGCGTAGAAAACCGGCGCGGGGGTTCAAATCCCTCCATCTCCGCCAGTCAGAGCAAAGTTCGCTTTGCTCTGATTTTTTATTCGCCGCATCAGGAAATCGCGTTCAAAGCGTCCTGTAAACCGTTAGTCATAGCCGCTGCCGAGAGCCGTTTGGAATTGCATTCCAGATGCGCATAGACATTGGCTGTGGTGGAAAAGTCGCTGTGACCGAGCCATTCCTGAATCTGCTTCATGGGGACGCCGTTGGCCAGCAGTAAACTGGCACAGCTATGACGAAGATCGTGATAGCGAATTTTCCGCAGGCCATGCTTCTTCAGCAGCTTTGCAAAGGCTTCGGTGAGATAATGCGGGGAGAGCAGCCTTCCCATTTCATCCACACAGATGTAACCCAGATAGTCCTTGTTATAGCTTTTGCCGCACATACGCTGAAATTCGTTCTGCTGTTGCTTTTTATGCTGCAAAAGCTCCTTGAAAGCCGGGATCAGGGGCAGCGTTCTCATGCTGGATTTCGTTTTGGTTATGTCCTGAGCCTTCTGCACTCGCTTTCCGTCAATGTAACAGGATACAACCGTATGCCGGATGGTTATCGTGTCATTCTGGAAGTCGATGGCGTCCCATTTCAGGCCGATGGCCTCGCTTCTGCGCAGACCATAAAACGCTCCGAGAAAGATGGGGATTTCAAGCTTACTCCCTTTTGCGGCTTCAAAGAGTTTCTGGACTTCGGCACTATCGTAAAAGCTGCCGACAAACGGGGCGGCTTTGGGGCGATCCACCTTGTCCACCGGGTTGGCATCGATCAGTTCGATTTTTACGGCATACTTCAGCGCCCGGTGCAGCAGCGTGTGATAGTGGATCACCGTTCTTGCAGAAACCCTTTCCAGATGTTTCAAATAGAATGCTTGAATGTCAATGGCTTTCAGTTCGGCGAGAGGGATCGCCTTCTTCTCAAAATAGGGAACAACAATTTTCTGTACAATGGACGAGTAAGAAGCATAGGTCGTGGTGGCAACCGTTGGCTTGACAATTTGCAGCCATTGAAGCATGTAATCCGAGAAATTGATTTCTGCATCCATCGGCTTCTCCACCGGGACAAACGTCTGACGAATCTCTGACAGCATTTTCTCGGCTTTCTTCTTGTTCCCCTTTACCGGAAGCTTGGTTGAAATCCATTTGTTTTTCCGTTTTCCATTTGCGCTTGGGTAGGATAGCACCATGTAATAGATGCCGTTTTTTTCTTGCAGATGTCCTGCTACCATAAAAATATTCCTCCTTTATGTTGGTCGATTGGACTTCTGCTGTTGGCAGATACCAGTTTATCTGGTTCAGCAGCAGAAGTCCAATGTGCGATTAGGAAACCGGCGAGGATTTCATAACCAAGCGCATATACGAAAGAAGGTGTGCTTTGGGAATTCGATAAGAGCGCCCGACTTTTAAGCTTTCGATCTTGTTTTCCCGGATCAGCTTGTAGCCGGTCTTTGTGCTGATTCCCAACGCCCGGCTCATTTCCTCCACGGTCAGCACATCCGGGTAGTCCTTGAGAACGCTTCGATAAACATCGCTAAAACCCATTTTTGCCTCCTGCATAAATAGAATGTATTTTTGATAAATCGGGAAAAGAAAAGTCCGTTGTTTCTTTCGGCAGATGAGAAGAAAATATGTCGAAAAATGACGAAAAGTGGCGATAAAGACCGATTTATCTGTTATTGGCTCTATCATCTTCTTAAATCTTTGGATTTGGGAGGATATACCAATGACCGCTGTACAGGACATTCTGCGATCTTTTGGCATTACAAGATGCTACAAAGGCTTTAAACACACCGAGTACGCCATCTGTCTGGCCATCCAGGATGAATCTCGCCTTGAGGCGATCACAAAAGAAATCTACATGGAAACTGCCGAGCACTTTGAATGCAATTGGACAGCCGTCGAAAGAAACATCCGCACCGCCGTTTCCCGCGCATGGTCTGTCAATCCCGATCTGCTCTGCCAGATGGCAGGTTATCCATTGGAATCTGAACCAACTTCCTCGCAATTTATCGAGATAATCTCTTCCTACATAATTCGTTCGCACCAGCCGCAGCCGCTTGTTCTGCCTTAATCCGCTTTACTTTTTTCCGGTACGTCTTGCCCGATGCTGATCTCGATGCAGCGGCGGATGGCGTCCATCTGCGGGGCATCGAACGTTCCGAGATAGTGCCGGCATTGGCGCTTATCGATCGTCGTGATCTGCTCCAAAAGGACGATGCTCCCACCCCTCAGAAACGTCGATGGCGGCACCGGATACTGCGTCGCCTGACAGCCGTGCTTTCTCGGCCGGGACGTGATCGGCGCTACGATCAGCGTAGGGGCGTAGAGATTCCCGATGTTGTTCTGCAAAATAACGACCGGGCGGCGGCCATGCTCGACCGAACCCGGCTCGGATCGGAGCTCTGCCATAAACACATCGCCCCGGCGGAATCCTTCCTTTTTCATGGATCAACCTCCGCAATCTCTTTTTCGCAGATCGCTAAAAAGCGGTACTTTCCTCCGGACGCATAGGGGTGACAGGTGAGGAGCGTCAGAAGCTCTCTCCCCGGCTGTATCATGACGGAGGCAATATCATCCGGAGCAATGACAGCGACGCCCGACACGCGGTAATGATCCTCGCTCCAGAGCGTCGTCAAGATCACCTCATCGTCCTCGGTCAGCGTGGACAGATAGAGAAAATAATCCGCACCGTTAAACCCGCAATGCCCGGCAAGAACGCAATTCGTATTTGTCCCGCCGATGGGCAAGCTTGTCTGCGAAAGATGCGCTGCGCCCTTCGCCATGTTTTCCTCCGAAGCACCGAGATAAATAGGCAGCGTTACGCCGAGCATAGGGATGCATACCGTCCCGAAGACCCCGTCATCAATGCCGTAATCCGAAAGACATAGGGATGGCTCCTGATACGCCGAAATGCTGGTAAAGCCCGCCTGCCGGTTATGATACAGTTCCTCGTTATATGCCTGCGCCGCCCGGAAAAGCTCCGGATACGGCAAATCCCCGTCTTTCGATTCCGTGAAAGACGGGGATTCCTCGTTTTTGCTTTCCAAGACAGTCTCATTAAATCTTTCCGCGGTTTGTTTTGCTTGTGATTCCAGCCGGTGTCCGGAGAAAGAAGGTATCAAAATAATCAAAAGTCCTAAGAGAAAAAGAATCAACGCAACGGCAAGTGATTTCGTTTTCACCGGCTCAGCGCCTCCTTTCTCCGGTGATCCCGGCGCGTCTCCCGTACAACGACCCATACAAGGACTACGGTGTCCGCCAGAATAACGCCGTAATATATGCCGTCGAAGTACTGCTGCTGCCAGCTGGAAACTCTGCTATTCTCTTCAGCTGTTTCTGTAATCTTCGTTGAAACGGCTTCCGACTCGTAGGGAACACGATACCCCTGTACAAGTAGCCGGTGCGTATTGACGCCATACGGCGTGCAGGTGATGAGTGTACACATATCTTCTTCCTGCTGGATACCGAGATGAGAGGTGTTGTCTGGCAGAACGGTGAAAATGTCACGCACTTCGTAAGCCAGCGTCCGATCCAGCACATGCAGAAAAAACCGGTCTCCGACCTTCATCTTTTCCAAGTCTGTCAGCATCTTTTCTCTGGAGAGGCCGGAGTGACCGGTCAGGACGGCGTGTGTTCCTTCCCCGCCCACAGGAAAAGACGATCCCAGCAGATGCCCCACACCCTTCTCCAACGTACTGCCGTCTGTTCCGTGGTAGATTGGAAGGCGGATATCCAGTTCCGGAATTTCCAGCTGTCCCATAATGCCGCTTTCGTTGACAGCGAGGATCTCGTCGTATTGCTCTTGCGCCGCAGTCAGGCCGGTCAGAGAATACGTTCCATCTCCCGAAACGGATATTGGGGATAGTGCGACATTGTACGCCTCCGCCGCGGCGAACATCTCCGCCACGCGGGTGTCGGTCATCTCTTCCACAGCTCGGGAATATTCGGTCATCACGAGGCTTTTGTTTTTCTCCGCCAGCGCATTTCCCAGAATTGGGTACAGAATCAATCCGGCAGCGAGGAAGAGACACGCTGCACCGGAAACAAAATAAATCATTCTTTTGTATTTCATCGGATGCTCCTTTTCATACTTTAGGGTCATATTGTTCTGAGTTATTCGTTTTAAGTGGATTTAAAGCGAATAACTTTTCCTTCAAAACGAATAATGATTGACAAGCTGGGCAGAATTCTTTATACTTTCATCGGAAAGGATGCGATCGTATGAAGTTTACGGAGGAAAAGAAGCAGGCCGTTCTGCGCTACATTCTGGAAAAGATTTCGCAGCAGGATCCCCGCGTTACGAAAACCGTGTCCGAAACGATGGACATCAACCAGAACACCGTGCACAGCTACATTTCTGAGTTGATCGATCAGGGCGTCATCCGCCGAGTAAAGCGCGGACAGTATGAGCTTGTGCGCAAGCAATATAAATTTTGTCTGGAGCGCAGCAAGGGCGATCTGGATTCCGATCTGTACGCCTATCAGAAATACCTTGCGCCGATCATTCAGGACGAGCCGAAAAACGTGCAGGGCATCTGGGCCTATGCTTTCACGGAAATGATCAACAATGTCATGGATCATTCGCTTGCTTCGGAAGTGCATATCCGGGTCGACCGTGATCCGGTCAACACCGCAGTCATCATTTCCGACAACGGCGTGGGAATCTTCCATAAGCTTCAGGAGCACTTCGGTTTCCCCACAGCAGAGGAGGCTATCTGCGAGCTCTTCAAGGGAAAGCTGACAACAGACTCCGCCAACCATTCCGGCGAGGGGATTTTCTTCTCCTCCCGCATGATGGATGACTTTATTATTCTGTCGGACGGCAAGGTGTTCTGCATCGACAAATATGAGGAAAGCGTCCTCGCCGATCTGGAAGAATTCTCGGTGCCCGGAACGAGCGTATATATGAGCCTCTCGAACACCTCCAATAAGGAAACCGCCGAGATATTTGACCGGTATGCCGATTCGGACAGCGGCTTTACGAAAACAAGCATTCCGCTGAAGAACATTTATGACAGCTCACCGGTATCGCGTTCACAGGCAAAACGCCTCTGCAACCGCATGGATCGCTTTGAGGAGGTCACGCTGGATTTTGACAGCCTCGAATGGATGGGGCAGGGCTTTGCCCACCAGCTTTTTGTCGTCTTTCAGCACGAGCATCCCGAGATCCGCCTGCTGCCAATCAACATGAGCTCACCCGTGGAGAAAATGTACCGCCATGTTCTTGCGGGCGACACAACCTCCCGTGCCTGAGCGTTTATACGATGGAGAATATTATCTGTAATGAGTTATTCGCTTTAAGCCACCTTAAAGCGAATAACTTTTTCTTTAAAACGAATAACTCATATGTATGGGAGAGACTTTTGGTTTCTGCCTCTCCCATGCGCCGGGGTTATTTCCCCAGTTTCTTCTTTCTGCGGGCGCTCACCAGAATGATCGCGGCGGCGACCATCAGAACGGTGCCGGCCGCGCCGTACATCCAGGTACCATGACCGCCGGTCTGCGGCAGGTTGAAGCCGCGGGTGTTGACAACAGTCAGCGGCACGATGGCATTGACCGATTCGCCGTCGGTCTCCATCGTTACATCGTTGCTGTCCACCTTGGCAGAAGCGGTCAGCAGATAGTGCTCCAGATGCTTCTGCGGCATGTTCTTATAAAGCCCTTTCGGGACGTCGGCATACCGGAGATCGTTCTGCAGAACGCCCAGCACATCGGCGACGTAGATATCACAGAGATTCTCGCTCTCTGTTGCCTCTATCACGATCTGGATATCGTCGCGGAGCAGCGTGTAGCCGTTGGCCGTCTGAATCTCGGTGGCGATGTATGTGTCATCCTCCAGCCCTTTCACGAGGATGGAGCCGTCTGCCGTAGGAGTGAATCGGGTGGCATCGTTTCTTCCGGGCATGTGACCGGTCACATAGTAGATACCTTCGCTCTCATCTAGTTCCGCCGTAACGAAGTATCCGTCGCTGTCGTTATAAAGGAGAAAATCCACCTTGGAAAAATCGCCTTGTCCGTCGCTGAATTCCTTGGTGAGGTCAAGGCCGAAGCTGTAAACATGGCAGTCGTCTACGAGCGTATCGTAGAAGCTGCTGTTGGTGCGCTTCCAGACCAGCACGACGTCGTTGCTGTTCCCATCGTCGCCGCAGATAAGGCTTTTATCGGGGTTGAGCTTCGCCGAATAGGTGATGCGCACGGCGCAGTCGGAATAGCCGGAATTTATCATGTCAGACTTGGTGTACACAGCAAAGCTTCCGTTGATCTCCGCAAGGCCGTCTGCTGTCATGGAGATGGTCATGCCGGGCGTGTCATTATAGGATACGGAGAACTTTCCGTCGCCTTCGTTCCAGACGGTGATCCGGTCGTCCTCGGCGCAGGCGCTGCTGCGGAAGAATTCGATCTTCACATCGTTCTTGCGGTACGAGAGCCCCGCATCCAGCGTGTCCACGAAGGAGTAATCCGTCAGGTAGGTGGCTTCGGAGGTGATGCTCGGCAGCGTCGATAGGATCTGATATTCCAGCGTGTCATTGGCAGAGGCCATGGCAGTATGGGCGAAGCCGTCGGTAACGGCGTCGGAGCCGCCGTTTTTGCCGGTGTCCGAAAGCGCTTCGCGCACGGTCTTTTCCAGCGTCGGGATGCCGGTGAGATTCTTGGGATACACGGTAATGTCATAAATCCAGCGCTCGCCGCCGTCGTCGGCGTTGCTGCCGTTTACAGCAGTCATAGGCAGCGAGAGGAAAAACGGTGCGGTGGTTTCCGTGACCATTTCAGGAACCTTCGTCTCAACGAGAAGATACAGCCCGAGAGGAAGGTCGCTCGCGGAGGTGTGGCCGTAGCTGTCGGTCAAGGGCATCGCCGTGCCGCCATTCTCACGCACGAAACGCTCCAGAGCGTTTTTCACGGTAATAGCATTGTTTGTCAGCGCAGTTTTCAGGCCATTGATAAGGGTGTCGGAACGGTAGAAATGCATGGTGCCGTCCTCCGAATCCGCCGGTACATACCGGTCTTCAGCGCTCACACCGATGGCAGACAGAAAAGCGTTGTTGGCGTCGTTCTGTGCGATTCCGTAGAGGACTTCTACATGTGCCGCGCCGTTCTCCTCCTCGGTATAGGTGCAGATATCAGCGACTTTCAGATAGGTGAATTCAACGCCTTTGATAGCATATCCGTTGACCTCTCCGTTTGCGTTCAGCGAGCTCTTTCTCGTATCGCCGCCGAGGACATCCTCCACGCCGGAATCACGGACGCCGGTGGAGACGTAGCTGGAATCCCACACGCCGTCTTTTTCCGCATTTGTAATGTCGTACTTGTAGATGTCAAAGGAGCCGGTCCAGTCGGTATTGATCGTGGATACATTCACCGTCAGGGCAAAGGCGGATACGGTCGTTGTCAGCACGACCAACACTGCCATGATAACGGAAAAGAACTTCTTGCCGGTTTTCTTCATTGCATGCAGTCCCTTCTTTTATTTTTGGAAATGATGATAAGAAAAAGGCCCATACACGCCGCGGCAAAGCCGGCGGAGAGTACAGGCCACAGACCGGCTCCGCCGGTCATGGGGAGAAGATAGGTTGGGGAGTTGTTAACGGTTACGGAAACATCGTAGATCAGTTTATCCTCATTTTCCCGGGGCAGCGTTCCGAGTTCTACCGGCTCTGTCAGGAGCACATAGCCGTTGACCGTTGCGATCTCCGTAATACGATAACGGACGTTTTTATCCGCCCGGAGGCCGTCGAAAATGGCAATCCCATCGTCTCCCGTAATCAGTATGCCGTCGCTGAGACCTTCTGAGGTGCATCCGCCAACTTCCTTTGCTGGAACCTCGGTATGGAACACCGGTGTCCAGCTTTCTCCGTCTTCGGAGTATTCCAACCGGAATGCCGCGCCGGGGATCGGGTTTCCGCTGCTGTCGGTTTTGGCGACGGTTACAGAGCCGGGGATACGGGTGTTTTCGCGCCGAATCTCGATCTTCTGTCCGTCCGCAGTCACGGAGAAAACATATGGTGTCGTATCTGCCTTGTAGCCGTCCGGGGCTTCCAGCTCTTCGAGATAGTAGTCGCCGAAGGGGATGTTCTCAAAAACCAGAATGCCGTTTGCGTCCGTCGTCCCTTCGGCAAACGGATTTCCGGCGCTGTCCAGAAGCCGGAATCTCGCGTCGGGCAGAGCCTGTCCGCTGTCCTTGTCCACCTTTTGGATCGTCAGCGATCCTTTGTATATCTCATTTCGGATCGACAGAGAAATCGTCTCTCCGTCGGAAGTGATATTCACTTCATGCAGGGTGGTATCAAGTAAATAGCCCTCCCAACCGGACAGCTGACGGACAATGTAAACGCCGTAGGGCAGCAGCTTCGACTGCGCCGTTCCATTCTCCCCACAGGTGAGGATGTCCCGTTCGGATTCCGCAGCCGCCTCATAGCTGCCCGCAGATTTTGGGAACACTTCAAAGGTGGCCCCGGTCTCGGGCGCTTCCGTTCCCGCGGCGCTGTTCACGGCGAGCTTGGAAATTGAGAACCGCCCGAGGATTGGGTTTTCCTTCACAGTCAGGGTTAAGTCATTCTTAATAGTGGGCAGCTGATCCGCGGTCGCGGGAACGGGATACACCGTCATATCCAGAAGATATCCGGGCGAGGGGGCAATTTCCCGAATCGTCCAACCCTCTCCGGCCTCGTAATAGCCGGTAGTAAATTGACCGTTGGCGTCGGTGGTACAGGTCTCAATCAGCGTATCTCCGTGATAGAGGCCGTAGACCGCTCCGGCGAGCGTCCCGTCGCCCTGCGCGGTGCCGGTAAGACCGTCCTCTTTGGTCACGGCAATGCGGAATTCCTTGTGATTGGCTTTCAACGTGAGATAGCCCGTCATGCCGCCGACAGCCTCCACGCCGACGACGATATCCTGCCGCGTTGTCGAGCCGTAGGGCGTGAATGTTGAAGCAGCCGTATAGGCGGAGTTCCGGGTTGCTGCCACGGTGACAGGCGCGGAGAGAGGCGACGCGGAACGGAGAATCAGTTGATTTCCGGATACTTCAACGGAAACGGCGCTGTCCGACGCAGCAAACGAGTAGTTCCCGATGACGTTGTTTGTATCGGTCAGCGCGAGGGAATATGTGGTGCCGTCATAGGACAGTTCCTCCTGCGGTGCGCTGCTGCTCACGGCGGTCATGAAGCTGGGCAGCGTCATATAGCTCAGCATGTAGGAGAGAATCGTATCATAGATCTGCCCGATCTCCGCATTCTGGCCATTGGAAACAAGGCAGGTGTATATTTCGTCGTTGCCTCTGGTGTACGGCGGGGACGGCTGCCGGGCGCCGGTGACAAACTCCCAGATCAGCATCTGCGTGGCGGTCTGCTGGCAGCTGGGTGTGCCGGGGAGATTGGTGCTGTTGCCGGCACGGCCGCAGAGGAGCGCCAGCTTGATGGCGTTTTGCTGCTCATACGAAAAGCTGTTCCAGACGTCGATGACGTCCGAGCGGAGAACATCGCCGTGCGCAAGCATAATACCGGGCTCAATACAGTAGGCCTCCTGCCCGTTGGCGAAGTCGTTGAGACGCATATCTCCGTAGCCGCCGGTCGGGCCGCCGTTATAATAAAAGGGGTGCTGGTAGTAAACGTACTGCCCGGCGGAGTCGTAGACATAGTCGAAGGTGATGAGCGCCGTGGCGGCAGCGGCTTTCAGCATGGGAGCCTTGGCCAGAGGAATCGTTTGCTCTGGCTGTTCTGCGCCTTCCTCTTCCTGCACGTCTTCCGCAGACGGCGCTGCTTCTTCTACAGATTCGTCCTCCTCCGGCTCCGCCGCCAGAACCGCGGGACAGGGAAAGCTCAAAAGGCAGAGAAGCGCAAGGACGAGAGCCAGAATTTTGTATCGTGTTTTCAAAGGGGTATTTTCCTCCTTGCCGTAGTGTGGGGTGTGCTCGTATATCCGTCCGGCGGCACTCCGTGGAAAAACCAGATCGGGAACATTTGCGTTCCTCCTTTCACTTTCTATGTAGGCCCGTATTTGTCCCCGACACCCCCGGACAGGGAAGTCACCAGACGGCAGCGTGCCGGGCTGCTCCATGAGAATTGCACTCCTCCGAGGATCTCTCCGAGCCGCCCCCATTGTGTGAACTGTGGCTGGGCGGAAGTATCATTGTCCCCATGCGCGGTCATGGCCGTGCCGGCGGCTGTCCGGCAGTTCCGGGCTGACGGTATCGCTCTCCGAAAAGGGTCATGGCGTGTCACCCGGCGGGCTTCGCTCTCGCGGTACATGGGAATGTGTCTGGTGAATGGCTATGAACTTGTCAAGGTACGGTGAGGGAAACATCACCCTCTCACCCAACGCGGATTTTTCGCTCATTTGTTACCCCCCTTTTTCCAAAATTTTTGAAATTTTCTTTTTTCCGGCCATGACAGACTTGAAAACGTTCTTGGCAGATACGCCCTCTACCTCCGCGATCTCCCGGTACGTCATGCCCTCGCAGTACATCCGGATGCGGCGGTACTGCTTTTCCGTTACAATTCCGCGGATCTTCTGCAAGGAGCATTGCGCGAACGTTATGCTCTCCCGTCGGTCAAGTCGAGCGGTAATTATTTCCTCTGGAGAAGGCTCTGCGGTGGAATACTCGGTAAGGGGTGACGTGTGGTCTGAGTAAATATGATCTGCGAGTTCCCAGTCGTGGTAATCCTCGTCCGACCACGTTTTCCAGAACCGGAACTCCTCCTCGGATGAAAACTGCTCTGGCGTGAGCGGATGATCCTGCTCAAAGGCGTCTGGGCAGATAATGGCTCGGCTGTTCCGCTTGTTTCGTGAATACAGGCTTTTCCTGTTGTGCATTGTATGTACCTCCGATTGTTTTTGATGGGAAAACAATCGGGGGCTACGGGTATGCAGCGATCCAGCATTGCCAGCGCGAGATAAACAAAAAGCACCCTTTCAGCGGATTCGCTGAAAGAGTGCTTTTTGCTCGTCTGTGCGAGTTCAGGCGCTTTGTATTCTGCATCTATTCTTGTTAAACAGACAGTCAGCCTGTCAAAACTCATGCATTTTCAATGTCCAAATATAAAGAAAAAACCTTCCATGATACGGCACAGTCAGATTCGGCAGCGAACAACGGGCAGTATCAAAGAAGGTTTCTTATGAAAGATGGAAAAAAGGGAATTTCCAAAGATCCAGCAGCGTGGCGGAGTGAGCTGTTACACTGTTGTCATTCTGATAAACGGAGGTTTTCTCATGGCACAGATCTTTGGCTATGCGCGGGTATCGACCCGCGAGCAGAATGAGGCACGCCAGCTTCTGGCGCTGCGCGAATTCGGCGTGGAGGATGAGCGCATCTTCACCGACCGGCAGTCCGGAAAGGACTTTGACCGCCCGGCCTACCGTCGGCTCGTGCGGCAGCTGCGCCCCGGCGACACGCTGGCCGTCAAATCCATTGACCGGTTAGGGCGGAACTACCGCGAAATTTTGGAGCAATGGCGAATTCTCACACACGAGCGGCGCGTGGGCGTCGTGGTGCTGGATATGCCGCTGCTCGATACGCGGCAGGAGCGCGATCTCGCCGGAACGCTGACGGCGGATATCGTTTTGCAGCTTCTCAGCTATGTGGCAGAAACGGAGCGTGCCTTCATCCGCCAACGGCAGGCCGAGGGCATTGCCGCCGCACGGGCGCGCGGGCAGACGTTCGGCCGCCCGCGGCTGGAAGTTCCGCCCGCATTCGCGGAGGTATACCGCCGCTGGAATAGCGGCGAGATGAGTTCGCGTGCCGCGGCGGAGCGGTTGGGCATATCGCAGCCGACGTTCCTGCGCTGGGTGCGCGAAACGCCGTAGGTCACGCCATGCGGCGCAGCCGTTCAAAGCAGCACTCCGTCCAGAGCTCCAGCCCAAGGGGGAGAAGGCACAGAAAGGCGTAGCCCACCGCAGAGGCGGCGGCGAGGCCGTTCAGCGGCTTCCAGAGAATGACCGGGTCGTAGAACATCTCCGTCGCGCCGAGGATGGCGCCCATGCCGGTCAGAATGATGCCGGAAAAGAGCGCGATGACGAACGCGCGGTCGCGGTTATCAAAGCGATAAATAGAAAACGCCGTCCGGCCGCGGAGTGCACTTCCCCGGCTCTTCATGGAGTCCGCCTCCAGCGCGAGCGCCTGGATGAGCCAGGTGATCAGCATGGAGAAAATGCGAAGGCAGTGCACGAGCCGTTCCCAGACATTCCCCTGATCGCTGCCGCGGCCGATGCCCTTTTGGGCGAGATCAATGCGCACGGCCTCGCGGTTCAGGCGCGGGATGAGCCGCAGCAGTATCGTGAGAAAGAGCGCGAGCCGCGGACTCATGCGCCCGAAGAGATACACGACCTTGTCGGACGACACGACACGGAACAGGCAGCTGCACCACATGCACACGCACGCCGCGCGCGCGCCGAGGACAAGCCCATAGACAAGGCTCTCCGCTGTCATGCTGTTCCCGATGAAGTTCTGCCGCAGCACGGTCACGCCGAAGTGATGGTTCCCGGCATAGCAGAGCGCAAAAACCAAAACGAGCGGCACGAGACAGAGGTCAAACACAAGCGCGCGCCGTCCACCCCGCCGGATGCTGTAGGCAAACGCAGCGGCGTAAGCGATGGCAAGAAACACCGGGTGCGAGAACGCGATACTGCCATAGAGCACGGCGGTAAAAAAGATGAAATTTACCGCCGGATGGCAGAACTCAAAGCCCATCGTCTTCCCCCATCCCGTATTGGAGCTTCACACGGTCGAGCTTTTCGAGCAGGGGCTTGCCGAAAAGGAGCATCGTGAGCAGCGTGCAGATGCCCTGACTCAGATTGACCGGGAAGCCGGATACATAGAGCGGCCACGCCGTCTGCGCGTTGATGACCGGCAGCGTGAGGAACACGGTGCAGGTATCGAGCAGCGGCCCGACGAACAGCAGCACGGCGAGAAAGCCGAAAACGCCCATCACGACAGGCTTTTTCGGCAGACGGTTTTTTGCAAACAGGAACCCGGCGAGCATGCCGCCCGCGCCGTAGGCAAACATCTGCCAGGGCGTATACGCGCCCTGCCCATAGAAAAAGTTGCTTGCAAGCGCGCTGACCGCGCCCACCATAAAGCCCGCCTCCGGCCCAAACGCGATGCCGGAGAGCATGATAACGGCGAAGATCGCCTTGAAGTGCGGCAGCGGGATCACCACGCGCGCGGCTACGGCCAGCGCGGAGAGCACCGCGATCACCACAAGCTCGCGCGCCTGCGGCTTCCGGCTCTCAAACGCCAGCAGAAAAGGCACGAGCAACTCCACAATGACGAGCGTGCTCGTAATGTAGTAGCTTCGCCCGGGTAGATGCATGCCGAAATAGAGCGTCAGCGGAATCACAGCAAAGAACTCCGCAAGCATGGCGATGTGGGATTTTTTCATATCAGCTCCCCCTGTTTTTCCGGTAAAGGTCGATGACGTCCTCCGCTGTGACGGCCATGTCGAACACATGGCGGCTCATGCGGTGCGCCGCGGTCGTATAGAAGCTGTTGTTTCCGAAGAACCGGCGCGGCGTATCGGTCGTGAGGATCTGCCCATCGAAGAACATGGACACGCGGTCGGCGTACCGGGCGCAGAATTCCACATCATGCGACACCATGACGATGGTGATGCCCTGCTTTTTCAGATCGGCGAGGATCGCGGCGAACGTCTCCTTGAAGAAGCTGTCAATGCCTTTTGTCGGCTCGTCGAGCAGCAGGAGCTTCGGCTCGGTGAGCAGCACCTTCGCGAGCGCGGCGCGCTGCTGCTCGCCGCCGGAGAGATCGTAAGGGTGGCTCTCGAGCAGCGGCGTGATCTGACAGATCTCCGCCGTGCGCGCGATCTTTTCCGCGTCGGCGGTCATCTCCGCGAGGTCTTCCCGCACGGTCTTTTTCACGAACAGGCTCTTGGGATCCTGCGGCAGCATGGCGATGCAGCCGCGGAACAGCTCCTTCGTGCTGTATTTCTCCATCGGCTTGCCGAAGAGCCGGATTTTTCCACGGTATGGGCGGCAGATGCCGCAGATGGCTTTGAGCGTTGTGGATTTGCCCGCGCCGTTGCCGCCGAGAATGGCGTATATTTCCCCGGCAGGAATCTCCGCGGACACGCCGCGCAGAATGTCCCGGCCGTCTTTTTCGTACCGGAACCACAGTTCCTTCAAGCTCAGCGCCGGATTTTCGACTTCCGTCGGGGCGCTCGCGGGTTCGGCCTTGAGCTTCGGCGCGGCGGGGAATTCGCCGCTCAGCCAATTCCGTCCCTGCCGGACGGTCAGCGGGCTCTCTCCGGTGCAGCCCGCGCCGTAAAAGACGCGCACGGGCGTGGGCATCGCGGCGAACATGGGATTCTTCTGCTCAAAGAGCAGCTGCCCGACGTTCGCGGGCGCGTCGTCCGCGATAATTTTTCCGCCGTCCATCACGACGGCGCGGTCGGCGTAGGGGAAAATGTCCTCGAGCCGGTGCTCGGTGATGATGACGGTCGTGCCGAGCTCGGTGTTGATCTTGCGCACGGTATTGAGAAAATCGCTCGCGGCGATGGGGTCAAGCTGGCTCGTAGGCTCGTCGAGGATCAGCACCTCCGGCTGCATCGCCATGATGGAAGCGAGATTCAAAAGCTGCTTCTGTCCGCCGGAGAGCGTGGCCACATCGCGGTGGAACCAGTCCTGAATGCCGAAATAGCAGGCCATTTCCGCCACACGCGTGCGCATGGCCGTCTGGTCGCAGCCGAGACTTTCGAGCCCGAACGCGAGCTCGTGCCAGACCTTGTCCGTGACGATCTGGTCGTCCGGGTTCTGCATCACGAAGCCGATCTTCGCGGCCTGGTCGCGCTCGGATACCTGCGCGAGCGGCGTGCCGCAGAAGAGGATCTCGCCGCTGCGCTTGCCGTTCGGCGTGAGCACCGTCTTGAGATGGCGCAGCAGCGTGGTCTTGCCGCTGCCGGAGCGCCCGCAGAGCACGAGAAATTCCCCCGCGCGGATGCGCAGCGAAACGCCGCCGAGCGAGAGCTTGCCCTTCGCCGCGGCGTGAGAAAAGGTCAGATTCTGGATATCGAAATGTTCCATTGAACGGTCTCCTTTATATGTAGAACGGTGGGGATCAGAAGAAACACGGCGTAAGCGGCAAAGCCGAGCACCGGCAGCCCCCGGAGGGGAGCAATATAGAGGTCCGGCGTATACGCCGCTTCAGCGTCGCCGAAAGCAAGAACGAGCACCGGCAGCGCGATCTCCAGCGCAAGCAGCAGCCAGTCCGTGCCGGTCATCGCGTAGCGCTGGAAGCTCGTCCGCTTCGCGCAGCCGTAGCCGCGGCTGCGCATGGAGTCCGCCGTTACGATACCGCCCTCGAGCGCCCACGATGTCAGCGTACCGAGCACGGTCATCCCCTCGGCGAGCTTTTCCTTTGTGCCGTCCTGTTCGGAAACGCCCCGCCCGATGGACGCTCTGGCCCCGGCGATCTGCCGGGCCTTTCGCATCAGATTGGGGACCATGCGCAGCACCATCACGAGCAAAAGCGAGAGCGCCGGAATCAGATTGCCGAAAAGGCTCGTGAACTTGTCGCTTGTCAGCACGGCGTTATAGCAGCCGAACCAGAGCAGCATATTGACGAACACCGCCGCGAGCGCCGCGCCGTAATAGAGTGCTTCGAGCGTGTACGGGCGGTCAAAGTATGTAAAGAGCAGCGTTGCCCCGTATGTATTAAAGAGCGGATTGACCGCCGTGAACACGAGAAACAGGGGAACAAGACCCCCGATGAACCGCCAGCCCCGCCGCCCATGCAGCAGAAGATAATAAGCCGCGCCGCTGACGACCCCCGCGAGCAGATACGCCGGGTGCTGGTTGAGCATCCCGCCGAGAATGGCGCCGAGGAAGAACACAAAGTTCACCGCCGGATGGCGCTTGGAAAAGGCGTCTGCTCTCATTTCGCCATAACCGCCGCGCCGACGTCGTCGCCGAGCCCGGCGCAGGTGTAGCACCAGACGATTTCCTCGCCGCCCGTGAGCACATAGCTTGAGCAGCCGTAATTGGGGAACGTGCCGTTGACCTTGTACATCCAGCCGGACTCCGGCCCGGCGTCAAATTCGTACAGATGGCCGATGCCTTCAATATAATAGCTGTCGTAGAGCGGCGTCCAGCTGTATTCGAGCTGCAGCTCCGCCGCGGCGCAGACACGCTGCAATACGCCGAACGCCGTGTCGCCCTCGGCGAAGGATACCGTCGTCTCCGGCAGCATCACGCCGTCGCGCGGGACATAGGGGAGTTTCTCCTCGCGCAGTGAATCAAGGCTTTGGAGCACGGTGTCGCACCGGATCGTGATGGTGCATGTGAGTCCCTGCTCCGGCTCGGTCAGTGCATTATCATTCAATTTTTGTATATGGTACTCCGTGCCGAGCGCGGCAGGGGCGGCGTCCCTTTGGCTGAACGCCCAGAGCCCGCCGCCGGCGGCGACCATCGCAATGATGAGCACCATGATGAGATTGGCGATTTTTTTCTTCTGCATGGGGCAAAACCACCCTTTCTGCTATTTGGCCTTTCCATTTTCGTATCATAGCATAGCTTTTTCGGTTTTTCTATCCCTTTCTCCGGCATGTTGCGGCGAAGAAAGCACATGATTTTGCCAAAACCGTTCGAAATAATGGTAGACTTTTTGTTTCAAAGGAGCAATCGAAGATATAGCGATGTATTTGTTTTTTATATACTATATCTTGACATTTTAAAACATACCACAGGTAAAAGGAATTGTCTGCTTTTTGTTTCAGTCACTCAACTGAATAGGTCTGCAAGGACACATAGCCGTCCGCTGTAAAGGCTCAGCAACGAGTCAGGCGCCGGTGAAAAAGAAAAGGGGTGCGAATCCCCTTGCACGCACGGTACTGTATGCGTGAGTCCGTACCGAAGCGGCGAAAGCCGTCGGGACGAAAGTCCGCCATTTCGGAGCAAGGCTCCGGGAGAAGGTAGGATACGGGCGCGGAGAAGCGATTCTCCAGATCGTAAGCCAGAAGAATTATCATGTCCGGGACCATCTGACAGCGGGCGAGCTCTCCGTATGTACAGTAATGAAGACGAATCCGCTGATTCTCTCTTCTCCTTCGGGAGAAGAGAGGTCGGCGTTTTTTGTTTTCCGAAGACGGAAAAGGCCGAAAAACTCCCACAGCGGGAATAGCGGCATTTTCGCGTCTCCGGGCATTGCTATGTCAAAAAACTGTACGAGGAGAGGCACACGATGTCGAACAAAATGACGGCGAAATCGCGCGGCATGCTGAATCAGGCGCATATCCAGCAGGTTCTGGCCGAACCGGTGCGAAAGGCCGCGGAGGAGCAATTCGCCCGCGACCACGCGAACGACACGGACGAGGAGCTCTATGCGCTGCTCAAGGAAATGAAGCGCAAGCAGGGGAAAAACCTCAAGCCCGTGAAAACCGTCGGCCTGCAATACTTTGAAGCGCGGCTCGGCCGCTGGACGGACGTGATGGGCCGCATCAACCGCGAGCTGGAAGCCGAACAGGCGGAAACGCTCGGCATCTCCGCCGTGGAATGGGAGCTGCTGCGCACCATGCGCCAACTCTCCAGCGGGCATGTGACCGTCACGGTGAAAAAAGGCGAGATCAAGGCCATCCGCACGCAGGAGCCGCCCCGCGCCGAAACTACCTCCGCCGCCGTCGCCGCGGCTCTCTGATACCGAAGTCTCCTATTTATATAAGGAAAGAGGATCGGGTATCGGGAAGCGGCGGCTAAGAAACCCCTCAGTCACGGCGCTTTGCGCCGCGCCAGCTCCCCTGACGAGGGGAGCCAAGATAGTTTTCCGCAAACCCACTTGCCGCCCCTAACAGGGGAGGTGGCAAAACCGAAGGTTTTGACGGAAGGGTTTTCCCCCGTAAAGGCTCCCTCTTCGAGGGAGCTGTCGAGCGGAGCGAGACTGAGGGAGTGAACTCCTTCCGTCTCGGCTGACGCCGAGCCACTTCCCTCGTCAGAGGGAGGCTTGAGAACGTGAAACCGCCGCGGCGATAAGGCCCCATCTGACGAGGGGGCTGTCAGCCGACAGGCTGACTGGGGGAGAGAAAACTACAAATTTCCACGCAGAACGTCTCTCCCTCCGTCTCGGCTTACGCCGAGCCACCTCCCTCGTCAGAGGGAGGCATCCTTGCCCAAATTAGCTACACCGGCCTTGCGCCGTTTTAGCCGGAGATTTTCCTCTATGATCTCCGTTTTCCTCCCTTTCCTGTCCCGGCGAAGAGCTTTTCCGCCGGGACAAAACGAAGCGCCTCCCTGCCTTCCTCCGCCCCTTACGGGCGGGGGAAGGACGAGCGGCGCACATTCCCGAGAGAAATATTTTTTAAGGAGGCAACAGACACACATGAAGAAAAAGATCCTGTCTCTTCTGTTGGCAGCGCTGATGCTGGTTGGGCTTTTGCCCGCCGCAGCATTTGCCGCAGAAGGAGACGCCGCCCCCGCCGCCCCGGCAGCGGAGGAGGAAGTTATCCCCGCCCCGGCGGAGGAAGAAGCTCCTGTAACGCAGGCCGCGGAGGAAGACGCCGCCCCTGCTGTGCAGGCCGACGAGGGAACGGGCAGCGAGACCAACACCGCACCGACGCTGCGCGACGGTGTGAAAGAGAACGTCTATGCCAACGGCGAGGAGGGAAAGGCTTTCACGCTTGATCTCTCCACCATTTTCGCCGATGAAGACGGCGATACGCTGACCTACTATGTCTCCGTGAACAACGAAGAGTATGTAAAGGCAGAGAAGGACTTCTCCTATATCTGCACCGGTGAGAAACAGTATGCCAAGCTGATCTTCAAGGCCAACGACGGCACCGTTGATTCCGATAAGACCTACACCGTCAATATCACGGTTCTGCGTTGCCCGGTAATCAACGGCGAGAGTACCAGCACCGTCGAGACCACGACCGGAACGCCTGTGAAGCTCAGTATCAAAAGTATTATTTCGCAGCCGGATCAGATGGCCGTGGACTATCTCGTCTCCACGGACGGCGGAGTGTCGTATACTCCGGTGCTCTGCAATAAGGACGGCTACTTTATTTATGCCGCCGCCGAATCCGGGGAGCACACTTTGCTTTTCAAGGCTGTCTTGAAGAAAGGCATGGAGTCCCCGATCTATACTTGGATCGTCAAAGCTACCGGTGAAACCAAGACCGTACCGACCATCGGCGTGAAAGCTGCGGCAGAGCCGGCAACGCTCTGGACGGCGGACCGTGACAGTTCCAAAACGAAGTGGATGCCTGCGGTGTCTGATGTTTTCGAGTATGGAAATTATGACGATCTGGTTTATGCCTATAGCACAGATGGTGGAACGTTCGACTTCTGGTATCCTGATATCGGTTTCGCCGCTACCTATTCCAACGTGGGCGAGCATGATGTAACGCTCCGTGCGCAGAATGCTTACGGCGTTTACGCAGACTTCACCGTACATATCATAGTGAAACTGAACCACGCCCCCACCATGAAAGCGGGTGTGCCGGATAACGGCATTGATGTGTTCGTTCCTGTGGGACTCAGATATATTCTGGACGCCAACGACTACTTTGAGGATGCGGACGAGAAGGATGCGGGCAATGTTCTTTTCCGCAATGCGAATTACGGAGGCGCCGGTTTCTATACGGCATCCAAGGCCGGAGACATAAAGACCGAAACCGCTTATGGCAGTGATGGTGTAATGAATTCTTCCACTGGCCTGACCATCAGATATTATGCTATCGGCCCGACCACAGAGGAAACCATTAAGATGGGTGGGACATATACGCTGAAGGTGGCGGATCTCGGCCTTACAGGCAGCCTCAAGGTGCGCGTGAACGCCGGTGCGGAGGAAGAGATTACTGCCGATACCTACACCTTCACACCGACGAAGTCTGGAGAGCACATCCTCCACTTCTATACCGATTCGGCCACGACGGTGAAGGACAACGTGGTTGTGAAGCTCACTACCGAGTGGCCGAAGATCACCAAGTTCTCGGTGGATACCGTTTCCACCGTAGCGGTTGAGGGAGAGGAAAAAGCTCCGACGCTCCATGTCAAGAAAGTCGAGATCGAGCAGTATGAAAAGCTGGAAGAGATCGACGGGAATATGTATGCGGGCTTTATTACCATCACGTTGAAGGAAGATTTTCTTGCGGATGGCAGAGCGTGGGTCAGAGTGGTCAAGAACACCGCCACGATCACCGACAGCAACGGTAATGAGAGCGTTTACGCAAGAGGAATCCTCTGCAATAGCCCTAACGATTGGGTAAATAAAACGGCGGTCTATCTGACGGACGGCGATTTCACGGTGTACTACCAGGTGAAGATCGTCCCTGCGGTGGATCGCAAGCCGATCGTCACCATCGGTGACAAGAGCTACGATGTGGAATTCACGGGTGTTCTTTCGGATCAGGATAATGAGACATATTGGGGTTCTCCGGAAAACCCCGAAGTCTACAAGGTCGTTGTGCCTGAGAACTTTGAAACGCTGAAGGTATCGCTGAAATACACAGCAAAAACCGCTGGCGATGACGAGGGAACAGTATATGTTCAGGGTGTGACGTCTTTCGATGTTCCGAACCACACAAACTGCGACGGCGAGGCTGGCTACGGCGATGTTTCCAGTGTGATCGACACGACAAAGTATAACGTGCTCTATATCTGGATGTTCGACAGCAATTCTCAAGCCACGATTCTTCTCATTCAGGTTGGTGAGCCCAAGGCCAACACCGCTCCCACGCTCGCAGATGGCGTAGAGGCAACGGCCTCGACGGAGTGCATTCAGGGAACGGCCTACACGCTTGACCTCTCCAAGATCTTCACCGATGCCGAGAGCAGCGAGCTTACCTATTACGTCTCGGAAAACGGCGCGGACTTCAAGGAGACCGCGAAGGACTACAGCTACACCTGCACGGGCGATGAGACCAATTATTACGCAAAGCTGATCTTCAAGGCCAGCGACGGCGAGCTGGAATCCGAAACCTATACCGTGAGCGTCAAGGTACACTGCTATCCCAAGTTCCGCGGCCTGAGCGAAAGCTCCGTCAGCGCCAAGAACGGCGAAGTCGTCCGGCTGAAAGTGAGCAATCTGTTCATCCATCCCAACAACGGCGGTATGACCGGCGGCTACCCGGTGACCTACTATGTCAAGGTGGACGACGGCGAGTACACCGTTCCTGCGCTGGACAGCCAGAACCAGTTCTCCTGGGCGGCGTCGGTCGCTGGCGAGCACAAGCTGCTCTTCAAGCTCAGCGACGGTACGCTGGAATCCCCGGAATATGTATGGACCGTTACCACGACGGGCGACGAGATCACCAATACGCCTCCGGTGGTAAAGGAGACCGCCCCCACCGGCCCGGTGACGATCTATACGGAGAACGGCAACCATTCGAAGTGGAATCCCCCCATGTCCGACATCTTCTATGATGCCAACGATTTCAACGGTACCAACGACAGCGAAAACCGGCTCACCTTTGAATACCGCATAAACAACGGCAAATTCCGTTTCTGGCTGGAGGCCAACGGCTTTGCGGGCGACAAATCGTACCTCGGTGAAAACTCCATCACCGTCCGCACCACGGACCCCTACGGCGCTTCGGCGGAACACACCGTTACGGTCATCGTGGAAGAAGACCATATGCCCACGAGAAAGGAGAACACCTCCAGTACTCCCAGTGTGTATGTCCCCGTGGGTCTCCGCTACAACACGCTGGACGCCAACGACTACTATGTGGATGTGGATACGAAGGACCAGGGAAATATCGTATTCATAACCGAAAAGTTCTCTGACTTCAACGGCTATTTGGCGACAACGGCGGGCAAGCAGGAAACGATAAAGCTCTATGGCAGCGCCGACGGCGTCAGATGCCTTTGGTCGGATTACATTTCGGTCACCTTCTACTCGCTCGGCTATAACGATGAGAAGACCCTGCATCCGGGCGATGAGTATACGCTGAACCTGAACGAGCTCGGCATTGCCGGAAACTACAAGGTGCGCGTGAACGCCGGTGAGGAGGAAGCGATCAATACCGACACCTATACCTTCACGGCGGAGGAAGCCGGAGAATACATCCTGCACTTCTATACCGATAAGACCGCCTCGGCGGATGAAAACTATGTCGTGAAGCTTACGGTCGAAAAGCTGATTACCACTTGGCCGAAAATCACCGGCTTCTCTGTGGAGACGGTTATCGGATCGGCAGTAGACGGAGAAGACGCTGACCAGACATTGACAGTTAATCGCGTTCTGATCGAGCAGTATGAAGAACTGCAGGACAGCACGGACGGCACCAAGAAAATCGGCGGCTGTATCACCGTGGCAGTGAATGAAGACTTCGTTGCAAAAGGACGGCAGTCGATCGTAATTGCCAGGAAGACTACCGATATCACCGTTAGTGACGGCATTGTGGGGTCGCTGTGGAAGAGAACGTTTAATGCTGCGGATAACTATACGCTTGAGACACCGTACTACGCTGATACAGAGGAAATGAACTTTAAAGTGTACTATACGGTGAAAATCGTACCGTACACCGGCCCGATCACGGTCACGATCGGCGACACGGCCTACGACGTGGAACTCACGGCGCTGACTGCCCCCAAGGCGGATTGGGGAACTGCGGAGGACGTCAAATTCTATAAAACTGTCGTTCCCGAAAACTTTGAAAGCCTGACCGTGAAAGTATTCGAAAAGACTATGTCTATGTGCTGCTGGTGCGTAGATAAAGCGAACAGTAACGATACGACATCTCTTGCGGTTCCAAACCATACCTGCACAACGGATGGCCTTGGCGTGGATATATCAACGGTCGTTGACACCAACAAGAACATAATCCCTGTGATCATTCAATACTCCGGTGAAAAGCTTGATATGCTGCTCATTCAGGTGGGCGGAACGGAGAGCGAGACGAAGTTTGCGCCGGTTATCGGCAACGGCACCGGCAGCGAGAGCAAGACGGAGAACGGCGTGACGACGTTCCCGGCGGGCAGCGGTACCGGCGCTCCCACCATCACCGTGACGGCTCCGGCGAGCGGCTGGGTCGCTGGTGACAACACCTTCACCGTGGCGTGCGGCAAGGCGTGCGTCGTGCTCGTCAAGAGCGGCGAGACCTACACGAAGCTCACCGCGGCGAACAGCGGCGATACGCACAGCTTCACCGCGACGCTCGCCGAGGGCGACGAGATCATCGTCCGCCTCAAGGGTGACGTGAACGGGGATGGCATTGTGAACGCCCCCGATATCTCGCAGATTCGCGCGGCCATTCTCGGCAAGACTTCGCTGAGCACTATTGGCACGCTCTGTGCAACCGTTTCCGGCGGAGAGACCGCAAAGTCTCCCGACATAAGCCAAATCCGCGCCGATATTCTTGGCAAGAAAGCTCTTGCATGGTAACCGCTATCGGATCGTAGAAAGGAAGTACATATGAAAAACTTTACCCGGCGTGGTATGGCTCTGCTGCTGTCGGCGCTGCTGCTCTGCTCCCTGAGTGTGGGAGCGCTGGCGGCGGACGATGTTGCACTTAACGCCACGCTCAACGTTGAAAAGCTCACCAAGAGCGAAGAGGCTCAGACTGTAACGCTCACGGTAGCTCCTGCAACTGCTCTGGAACTGGATAGCTACCAGTTCAAAGTGAAGGTCCCGGAAGGTTGGAGCATTACGGACATCTCCAACGACGATACCAACGCGCCGCTCACGGCAGCGGACTATAATACAGCCAACGGCACGGTCCTTTTTAATACAGCGGACGCCGAGAATCACACCATCGGTAAGTTTGCTGTTATGACGATCTCTGTTCCCGCGAATGCGGCGGCAGGTACTTATACCATCGCGGTTGAAGAAGTTGTTGCCTCGGCAGACTATGGCAGCACCTTTGTTCTGACCGACGCCACCACGGCCACCGCCACCCTCACCATTGAGGACGGCAGCGTCAACCCGCCCACGCCGGAAGTTCCGAAGGGCTACAGCGTGGCCGCGAGCGGCGATGCCGGCATCAACGTCGGCGAGGACGCCCCGGTTGCTCTGAATGTCACCCACAAGGATGGCAATGCCTACAACGCCTATTACTTCGAGGTCAGCTACGATACGAGCGTTCTCACCTACAAGAGCGCGGATGTGCAGGATGTCGTTGTGGATGAAGTGGCCGGCACGCTGAAAATCGCGGGCTACGGCGCGGAAAAGGCCAGCGGCACCGCTGCCGCCACGCTCACCTTCACCGGCAAGGCCGTCGGTACGGGCAAGGTGACGATCACCAAGGCGAACGTTGACGCCAAGGCCAACGCCAACGCGCAGGACGCCCCCGCAGCGAACATCGACGAGACCACCGCGGCCGCGACGATTACCGTCGGCGGCTACAGCGTCACGCTGCCCGAGGGCTTCTCCGGCGCGGCGAGCGCTGCTGCGGGCACGGATTACACCTTCAAGGCCAACGGCGACGACTACGGCTGCTATGACGTGACGGCCACGATGGGCGGCGAGACTACTACCGTCACGAACAACGGCGACGGCAGCTTCACCATCAAGAACGTCACCGGCGAGATCGTGGTCACGGCCACGCCGAAGACCTACGCCGTCACCGTTACCGGCACCGGCGCAGGCGATGTGAGCGAGAATGCGGCGACGGCCACCTACAAGACGGATTATACCTTCAAGCTGACAAAGGCGGACGGCTACAACTACACCGTCACCGTCACTGCGGGCGGCAACACCGTCACGGCCACCGCGACGACCGAGGGCGTTTACACGATCTCCGGCGCAGACATCAAGGGCGAGCTGATCATCACCGTGGAGAAGGCGGCTATCGTCATTCCGACGACGACCATCACTATCATCGGCGACACCGACGACGTGCAGGGCGGTCTGATCCTCACGGCGAAAAACGGTGAAGACACCACCTTTAAAATCAACAAGAAGGACGGCTACACCTACACCGTGAAGGCCGGCGATACCGAACTCAACGTCGGCGCGGACGGCACCGTCACGATCCCCGGCGGTCTGCTTACCGGCGCGCCGCTGACCGTCACCGTCACCAAGACCGCGGTGAATCCCTACAGCGTTGAGGTGTATGAGTATGTGAAGCTCGACGGACAGAGCATCTGGCTCCTCGTTGCCAAGAGCGACAGCGTCCTTGCCTACGGCGCGGACACGATGTTCACCTCTGAGAAGTACGGCGGCTATTGCTGGCTCGTGATCTCCGCGGGAAATGCGGACACGGTTAAGACCGAGGCCATCGCCGCTGTCAAGGCGGGCAGCGGCACCGCGGCGGCGGCGGTTTACACCGGCGATGTGAACGGCACCGGCAACATCGACGTGAACGATGCGCAGCTCGTCTACAACATCTACAACACCGAGTACACCAGCTTTGACGCACTCAGCCGCGCGAAGTTCCTCGCGGCGGACGTGAACGGCGACCATACCGTAACGGTGCTTGACGCTGCGGCGGTCGTGAACACGGTTCTCGGCAAATAATGCAGCAAAAACTCGCATAAAACTCCATATCCAGCCCTGCGTTCCCGCAGGGCTGGATAGCGCGTATTTTTCGGCAGAGTTTTCGGCTGATCCCCGCCGCCCACGGACGGCAGGGATGAACCGAAAAACAAAGGCACCCTTGTATAAAGGCTCCCTCTGAGAGGGAGCTGTCGAGCGGAGCGAGACTGAGGGAGTGAACTCCTTCCGTCTCGGCTGTCGCCGAGCCTCCTCCCTCGAAGAGGGAGGCAGAACCCCTCAGTCACGGCGCTGTGCGCCGCGCCAGCTCCCCTGTCAGGGGAGCCAAGTTAGTTATCCGAAATCCCGCTTGCCTCCCCTAACAGGGGCCGACTCTCCCCGGCGGGGAGAGATGTCGCCGCAGGCGACAGAGAGGGGGGTGGGGGTGGCAAAAACGAAGTTTTTGACGGAGAGGTTTATCCCCCGCAGGGGCTCCCTCTGAGAGGGGGACTTCAATATGTGCAACCATCCGAATCCGAAAAGGAGAAAGATCTATGAAGAAAACGGTCAGTCTGCTTCTGGCGCTGGTGTTGGCGGCATCGCTGCTGCCGGGCGCGGCGCTCGCCGCCGGGAGCTATACGGCGGCCATGCCGATGGACCAGAGTGCGTCCGTCGGCGAGGAAACGGCGCTGCGCCTTGTCATCGGCTCGGCGGACAGCACGGATTACGCCGCGGCGTATCTCGTGCTCAGCTACGACGCCGCGCGTCTCGCCTTCACCGGCTGCAGTGACGCGTCCTACGCTGTGAACGACGCCGTCGGAACCGTGACGCTCGCGCGCTACGGCGCTTCTGCGTCTCTCGGCGCGGTAACGCTCACGTTCCGGCCCCTTGCGGCCGGGGACACGACGGTGCGGCTGACCGCGGCGAACATCGACGCCAAGGGCAACGCCAACGTGCAGGACGCGCCGCCCGCGCGCATTCTCGACGCGGAAACGGTGCTGCGCGTTGCCGAGAGCTACACCGTCACGCTGCCGGACACGGGCTTTACGGGCCGCAAGACCGCCCCTGCGGGACGCGACTACACCTTTGCCACTGACCCGGCGCACTACGATTACGCCGATCTCACCGTTACGGTCGGCGGCACGGCGGTGACGCCGCGCAATAACGGCGACGGGACATACACTATCCCCGGCTCCGCCGTCGCGGGCAACATTACGGTCACGGCCACGGTGACGCCGAAGAGCTTCACCGTCACCGTGGAAGGCGCGGGCAAGGACGACGTGCAGTACGGCGCAAAGGCGACCTACGGCAAGGATTACGTTTTCCGCCTTGTGCGCGACAACGGCTATACCTACACGGTAAACGTGACGATGGACGGACGGAAGGTATCCCCCCGCATCATGGGCGACACCTACACGATCCCGGGACAGTATTTGGACGGGGAGATCGTCATTACCGTCGGCAAGACGGCCTCCACCCGCCCCGGCGGCAACACCCGCCCCGGTTCGGGCTTTGCCGTGATCTTTGACGGTTCCGGCGCGGACGCTGCCAGCGGCGAGCCGACCGCCTCTGCGGGACAGGATTACACGTTCCGCGTGACCCCCTCGGAGTTCTACGCTTACGAGCTGAGCGCGCAGGTGAACGGCGAGGATGTGCCGCTGCGCGATAACGGCGACGGTACCTATACCATCACCGGCGAGTACGTCGCCGGACCCATCACGGTGCGCATCGACCGCGAGGCGCGCGTGGATATCACCGTGACGGAGTATGTGAAGCTCAAGGATAAATGCTCGGTCTGGCTCGTGCGCGCCGCCGTCCCGGCGGAGCTGAATCTCCGCTGCACCTATGACGGCGAGCCGATGTATTACGCGGCGCACTACGGCGCGTATGCCTGGCTCATCCTCTCCGGCGAAGGACAGGAGAGCGTCGAACGCGCGGTGAGCGAAGCGGTCGGTACCGGCCGCGGCGTAAGCGCGGGGCAGGTGTTCGGCAACGGCGACTGCGATCTTTCCGGCTTTACCCGCGCGGAGGACGCGCAGCTTGCTCAGGCAATGTACAATGCGCGGCACGAGAGCCTTTCCGGCGAGGATATGCTGCGGTTTCTGGAAAGCGACACGAATGCTGACGGCCATCTCGACATGGAGGACGGCGCGGCGATCGTATGGATCTATATGCACGAGAACGAGGAGGAGAAAAAAGGATGAAACGAACAGCAAAACGCATTTTCACGGCGGCGCTCGCGCTCGTGCTCGCGCTGCTGCTTGGCACGGCGGCGCTGGCCGCCGACCCCGCGTTCGCCTTTGATCTGACGGTGGACGGCGAGCATACCAAAACCGTCGCCCCCGGCGACATCGTCACCGTGCTGCTCACCTTGCAGCGCACCGACGCGGACGCGGGCTACACCATGTACGCCATGCAGGACGAGATTCTCTACGACCCGGATTTCTTCGAGCTGGTGGAGGGCGGCGCACTGCTGACCTCCGGCGTGCAGAGCACGGACATCACGCTGCGCGACGGCATGCGTGAGTTTTACATGAACTATCTCTCGCTCTCCGGCGGCGCGGCGTGGAACGCCCGGACGGTCGTCGGCAGCGTGCAGTTTCGTGTCAAGGCCGAGAGCGGCACATCGAAGATCACGAGCCAGAACTATCTTGTCGCGCGCGAGGACGGCTCCGATTCCTACAGCTGCACAGCGGAGGACGTGACGATCATCGTGTCCACCGACTGCCGCGTGCGGTTTGAGTCGAACGGCGGCAGCGCCGTCGAGGACCAGACGGTCCCCTACGGCGAGCATGTGACCCTGCCGGAAAACCCGCAGCGCGAGGACTGGTACTTTGCCGGATGGTACGCCGACATGGATCTCAAAACCATGTGGGATTTTGAAAATGACACCGTGCAGGGCAACATGACGCTCTACGCCCGCTGGACGAAGGACAAGAGCGAGGCGTTCGGCCTGACGGGCGGCAGCGGGCCGTGGCTGTGGGTCGGCATCGGCGGCGGGGCTCTGCTGCTGGCGCTGCTGCTCCTGTTGGCGCTGCTGCGCAAGACCGTGCGGTTTGAAACCGGTGTCGGCTCCGAGATTGACGCGGCGCGCGTCTGGCGCGGCCGGGCGGTCGCCCGCCCCGAGGATCCCCGCTGCGCCGGTGCGCGCTTCGGCGGCTGGTATACCGACAAGGCGCGGACGAAGCCCTGGAACTTCGCGGAAGATAAAGTAGAGAAAAACATGACGCTGTACGCCCGTTGGCTTTGACAGCAGAAGAACTGCGCAGAGAGGTGCAAAAGCCCATGACACAGACATACGGAAAGGGTAAACGATTCATAACGCTGCTGCTCGCGGTCGTTATGCTCTTCTCGCTGGCGCTGCCCGCCGCCGCCGTTTCGGAGACGGAGAGCACCGCCGAGCCAACGGCGGAAGCGGCGGCGACGCCGACGCCGGAGACACCGAACCAGCCGTCCGAAGCCCCGGCGGTCTCGGCCGGCCCGGAGACGGAGAGCAAAACGGAAGACGGAGAGACGCAGCCGCTCTATGCCCCCGCGAGAGCGGAGAAGGACGGGTATTTCGTCCTCGCCGCGGAGACCTCCGCGGACGGCGTCACGACGGACGGCTTTGCGCTCGCGCCGGTGCGCGTTGAGTACAAAACCGGCGACACGATCCTCGACGCCGTGGCGCGTCTGGAGGACGTGACGATCTCCGAGCGCTTCGGCACGGATGTGGCGACCGGACGCATCACGCTCAACGACGAGGAATACATCGCCACGTGCGATACGCACGTCGGCGTTATGACCCTGACGGATATGTACCGTCCGGAGGAAGTGCACGTCGTGCGCCTGCACCAGAGCGTGCAGAGCGAAAACGGCAAGGACTACTTCCCCGAGACGCTGCAGAATCTCCTGCGCGCGATGGCCGCGGCGGAGGATAAGGGGAGCGAGGCATATCTCGCCGCGCTCGAGAGCTACGGCGAGGCCGTGGAAAGCCCGGCGCTGGCCGCGAAGCTGACCGCCGCACTCGGCTGGACGCCGGAGAGTGAGGCATCGCCTACACCAGCGGCTTCCCAGACGCCCGCCCCGTCCGCCGTTCCGGCGGACGGCGAAGATGCGTCGGACACCAGGGGAACGCCTGTCCCGGCAGCCACACCCTCGGCACCGGCGACGATAGCGCCGGTACGGGTGCAGCCCGCCGCGCGCACGGAAAGCTCGGACGACGCCGAGAAATCGCCCTCCGCGTCGCCGTCCGAATCCCCGGCGGCTTCCCCGTCCGCGTCTCCCTCTGCGGAGCCGTCGGAAGAGCCGGGGGCCTCCCCCACGGCGGAGCCGTCCGAGACGCCGAAGCCCCATTCGCCAGAGCTTGTCTACGGCGTGGAGGCTGAGGCGAGCGAGGTCACGGCGGTGAACCGCGCGTGGAATCTCGACCTTACGAAGATCTTTACCGATTATAATAACGACGATTTAACCTACACCGTCTCGATGGACGGCGGCGAGGAGAAGACGGTCGAGGGAACCGTTTATTCCTTCACGCCGGACGCCGTGGGCGAGCATACGCTCGTCTTCGCCGCGGCGTGCGCGGCATCCGAGCTGCGCGCCGTTTACACTGTGAAGCTCTCTGTGCAAGAGGGCGTCTATGAGGTGCGCTTTTCCATCTCCTATGCGGGCATCGACCTGCCGGACGCCACGCTGACGCTGCGCGACGCCAACTATCAGCTCGTCCCGCACACGCAGGGCAACTATAACTTCATGCTCCGCCCCGGCAAGTATATGTACTCCGTCTCGATGGAGGGGTACGAGGACGTGGAGCAGGTAATCATCAAGGTGGTCGAGTCGGACGAGCCGATGGTCATCAACGTGGAAATGGCCCCCACGCAGACGGTGAAGTACCCGGTCATGTTCTACCTGACGGACACAGACGGCAACGCCGTCACCGGCGCGACTGTGACGGTCGCCAGCCTTGACTATAACAACCAGAAAACCATCTCGACCGAGGCCGGTGAGGGCTATTACTCCTTCAGCCTGCCGCGCGGGCGGTATACCTACACCGTCTCCTGCAAGGAGGGCTACGGTCTCAAACAGCAGGGATTTAACTGGGTCACTTACGATTACCGTGAGCTCTACGAGCCCTGCGAGGGCGAGCTCACGGTGAAAAAGACCACGGAGAATCAGGAAACCCCGCTGACACTCACGCAGGTGAATTATCCTTGGCTCACAAACTTCCGCTTTCAGAATGTCAGCAGCGTTTCGGCGCGTGAGGATCAGGACGCGTGGAACATCCTGCAGGGTGTACCATACAGCGAGCCCATCACGCTGCACTTTGACGGCCCCGACTACCGACGTATCAGCACCGATCTTTCAATCTCCAACGCATTCCTTTTCGATCCCGTTGGCAAGACGCAGCCGGACGCCGCGGCGGAAATCGCCTATACGAATCTCAGCGGCGAAGACAAGACTCTCTCCTTCACCTTTAACGGCGTGCTGATTGATGAGAACGGCCAGAAGGGCTGGAAGCCGAGCGATCTCGCCAACGAGGTGGACGGCAGCGGCCGCTTTACCCTGACGCTCACGCGCGGCGAGAAGGTGCAGCAGTACAACGTGGAGCTGCTGCTCCACCGCACGCTCAAGAATCTGACCGTCTCCGCCAACGGCGAGGCGGCGCTGCTCGGCCCCGCGTTCTCGCGCGATATCACCGAGTATAACGTGGAGGTCCCGGAGGGGACAAAGGCGCTCTTCATCACGGCGACGCCGTTCTTCACCGAATCCCGCGGTTACCGCGTGACGATCGACGGCGAGGAAGTGACCGGCGGCGAGACCGCGGAGGTCTCCTTTGCCGGCGGCAGCGCGGACGTGAAGATCACCGTGTCCCACACGGCGGACGAGGCGCGCGGTTTTGCCAGCGCGACGACGTATACGCTCCACGTCACCGAGGGCGTTGCGAGCGCCTATGACACACGCTTTGCCGTCACCGGCGGCGGCGCGGCCATCGCGGACGCGGAGATCGCCGTATTCGATGTTTACGGTCAGCGCATGACCGCCTCGGCGGAGGATGCGTATACCTACTCGCTGCTCACCGGCGATTATACCTACGAGATCACGGCGGAGGGATACAAGGAGGAGACCGGCTCCTTCACCGTCGGCATGGCCGGGCGCATCGTGAATGTGGCGCTCGAGCCGGAGACCTATGAGGACGAAATGCTCCTCAAGGCATTGATCGTCGGCAACGGTCAGTACGTTGACAACGTAATGCAGTATACGCCCTCCCTCCGCACGGAAGTGCGTCCGGGCGTATTTGAATACCATGCGCTGCTCAGCGAAGACAGCTACTATAACTACATAAAAGCGGAGTTTGCCGAGGGCGCGACCGTCTCGCTCGAATACACCTACGGCTACGACGACAACAGCAGCACCTCCCACAGCGCCGTTTACGACATCTCCAACGGTGGCTGGGCGATGTCCTACCTCGGCGAGCGCTACGGCGTCGTCGGCGAGGAGCAGAAGCGCACGGTGCGCGTAACGCTCGGCGATGTGGAGCAGGTCTATACGTTCTATTACGCCGTTCTGCCGGAGCTTTGGAGCATCTCTGTCAGCACCGACGTCGGACCGGAAACGCTCTCGCCGACCTTCAGCAGCAGGCAGGAAAACTATACCGTTGCCGTGCCGATGGACGCGCAGCGCGTGTACGTCCGCACGACCATGAATTACAAGCTCACGGATGAGCCGGCCAAGAGCGTCTCCATTGACGGTGTACGTCTCCCGGCGGACTGCCGCGGGCGGTATGTCACGCTCTCGACGGACGAGGACGGCCGCCAGGCCATCCCCGTCACGATCTCCTACAAGGCGAGCGGCGTGAGCCGCACCTATATGCTCACCGTGCAGCGCGAGGAGCGCCACGACACGCCCATGCTCAAGAGCGTGTATTTTGCGAAATACTCCTACAGCGGTAATGACCCTATTGAAACAGGTTTTCAGTCGGATCGGTATTCCTATGATGTCTGTGTCGGATCTTACAGCGGACGTATGACGGTCACCGTAGGCGCGCAGCTCTCGGACGAGTATGCCGACGGCACCTATAAGCTTCTCATCATGAACTCCGACGGCAGCACCACGGAACGGAACTATTCGCAGACCAACAGCAGTTATTACACGCAGGAAGATATTTTTGGCGATATAACCACCAAGCAGGGCGTGACCGGCATTACCATCCGCTGCACGAGCGCGGACGGTGAAACGGCGCAGGACTATGTGTTCCGATTCACCAGCCATTCGTACGCCAGCGTCAGCTTTACCGAGAACGGCAGGTATCTCCCCGGGACCACCGCGTGGGAAAACGTTGATTTCCGGCAGGAGGATGGCTGCACACTCTCCCGCAGCGTGCAGACAATCTCAGTAACAGAGGAAAACGGGACCATCACCGGAAAAGTCTCCGGCAATAACGGCAGTTCCATTCTTCTGGACGGCGAACCGATAGATAATAGCAGCATTACATTTACCATCGGCGAGCAGGACGAGGAACATGCATTTACGTTCTATACCGAAGACGTTCCGTGGGAACGCCCGACAAAGTATCTTGTGCGGTTTGCCCACGCGCAGACTGTGATCCTCACAGCACTCCAGGAAAATGAAAGCAAACTTCCGACCGGCGCCAAGGTCACCATGACGGTGACCGACGAGGACGGCGCGGAGTGGCGCCCCAATTACACCCGCAGCGCCGCGCTCCAATACGCCGGAAGCGAGGTTTACGAGCTTCCCACAGGCATTTACGCCTACAAGATCTCGGCGCAGAACGAGGCCGGGACGAAGCTCTGGAAAGAGGTCACCGGCACCATTGTCGTGAAAGATGCGGCGCAGACCGTCACCGTGAAGATGGCGGAATACGCCCGTGGTCCCTTCGCCGTGACGGTGAACGTCACGAAGGACGGCGCGCCCGTGAAGGGCGTGAAGCTCACCGTGAGCGGTGAGACGAAGGACCTCTTCGACGGAACCACAGAGCTGGAGCTCTACACCGGGCGGAAGTATACCTACACCGTGGAAGCCCCCGGCTGCCGCACGGTGAGTGGAACGTTTGACGTTCTCGGCGAGGCGCGGTCGCTGGACATCGCCATGGAGCCTTCCCCCGGCGCCGGCATCGCGGGCGAGACGGTCACGGTCTATGTCTCGCTCATGGACGGCGACAAGTACCAGACGGACGAGAACGGCGAAATCTACCGCCGCCCCGTCACGGTATCCTACTCCGATCTCAGCGAGATCTATATGTCCGGCTACTACGACAATGCCGTTTACGATTCCCTGACACGGGAATGGAATCTGACCGATGGGCCGAGCGGACAGGTGACGGTGCTCATGGCGCTGCTGGAGGTGGAGCGGCAGTTCTACGGCGAGAACACGCTGACACTTTCTGCACGCGGTAAGATTGGCGGCGGCGAGGTAACGCGCTTCATGGGCAGCGCCCGGCCGGTCAGCCTCTTCGTAGATCATTGCTACAGTGCCATGTATTATACGCCCGAGTTCCCTGCGCCGAAGATCACGTGGCTGCGCCGCCTCTCGGACGGGCAGGAGCTCACCATCATGGTGAACGACGATACATTCAGCGGCAAAAACTATTTCCTCGGGTTTGCCCTGCCGGGTTCGGACTACCAGACAAACTACCTGCCCGTAAACGAGCAGACCGCCGTGGTGGATAACTATTCTCGCCTGACTGTGCTCCCCAAAGTAGCCGGCTTGGCGTGGCCGCTGACGAACGGCGCCGGTGAATGCCATATCGAGGTGCGCCGCGCCGACGAGACCGAATGGCGGACGCTGGATGACGTGAGCGACGTTAAAACCGGCATCACCATTTTCTTCGGCGAGCCGGGACTCTATTACCTGCGCGTCAAAGATACCAATATCTATAGCTATAAAACAGCGTACCACTGGTACGGCTCCGTGCGCGTGGTGGAAGCGCCGGTCACGCCGGTGAACGTCCTCGTCTCGGCCACCTATCTGGACGAGCCGGTAACGTCGGGACTTACCGTTACGTTCACGGACGTTAACGGCAAGGTGACGCGCGGGCAGGCGGGGAAAAACACGCTCCAGCCCGGCGAATACACCTACACGCTTGCCTACACCGCGGACAGAAAGGAGCTCACCAAAACCGGGCACCTTATGCTCTCCTCCGGCGAGGACTATGAGATCCATGAGGAATTCCTCGAAGAACCGCTGCTCAAGATGATCGAGATCAGCGAGAGCGGCGCGCCGGGCACGTGGAACGTGATAAACTTCACCGGCGAGCGCGGCGTGTTCCACTACGAGGGACGGGTCGCGGAGGACAAAGACCGCAAAGACATGTACATCCGCGCGGCGTTCGCCGACGGCGTGACCGGCAAGATCGAGGTTCACTACATTGTCGGCGGCTACACATCGGAGAATGTGCTTTCGCTGGAAAGCGGATCCACCAAAGCCTCGGAAATGCTCCAATACTTCTGGGTCAGCAGCGACCGCAACGGCGACAAGACCATCACGGTCACCGCCACGGCGGACGATGGGCGCAAGCAGGTTTTCACCGTAGAGCTCTATATGGAGCCGTGGATCCTCCGGGCGGGCGTGACCTCGGGCGGCCTGATGCAGACGCTTGCCATGGAAAACGGCAAGCGAAACTACACCGTCGAGGTGCCGACCGGCGCGGACAGCGCCGAGTTCGTACTTGTGCCGTTTGATACGAGCAACGATTATCTCGGAAAAGAGCGTATCCCCATTACGCTCGACGGGTACGAGCCGGAGGTGCTGCCCGGCGACGGCTGCATCTTCCGCGTACCCATCGACCCGGAGAACGACACGACGTTCACCGCCCACATCTCCGGCTGGGGCCGCACCTCGGACTATACGTTCACTCTTACGCACAAGGACCATCTGCAGGGCGAGGAGATCCTCGAAGACCTGACCGTTCTGGCTGGCTCGGTATCCAGTAAAGAGACTATTGCGCTCTACCCGCTGTTTCAGCCGGACGTGCACGAATACACAATGACCGTGGACGACAATCTAGCGTATCTGAGCTTCAAGACTCTGGTACCCGCGGCGAAGCGCGAGGGCGCGAAGGTGGAGGTCACCTATCTCTCCGGCTGGGGCGGCACCGGCTCGCCGAGCACCGGCATTGCGACCCAAAAGCTTACCGACCTGACCGGCGAAACGGCGCAGGAAGTCAGATGGATACTGCGCCCCTATGTACCTGGGGAGAGCTGGATCAACATCACCACCACGGATAAGGACGGCGGACAGCAGGTCTACCGCATCCGTGTGCAGCGCGACCGCTCGGTGCAGAACGTCTGGCTCTACCGCGAAAAGGTCAGCGAGGCCAACGCGCAGAACCGTCACTATTACGGCATTACCGAGTGTGCGTTTGACGCGAAGACGCTCGAATGCTCTGTGGACGTGTCCGCGACGCTTGAGACGGTATATATGACGCTCTCGACCGGCGACACAGAGTACTATAAGGTCACCGTAGACGGCGAGACGATCGAGGCAAGTGAAACGCTCGACGGCACGCAGATGTCGGGTCGTACAGTATACGCTCTGCCGCTCGACGGCGCAAAGACGCGCTTTACCATTGATCTTGTCTACGACGACGGGATCGTGGACCGCGTGGAGAAAATGTACAAGCTCACGATCAACCGCTCGCTGCCGGTGAAGGTGAAGTTCAACGTCACGCCGGAGGACGCGGTTTACAATGTCCTGCTGCGTGATGCGGACGACGCCGTGTACTATCCGCGGCTCGGCACCTTCACGCTCGGCCAAAAGGAAAACTATGCCTACTCCGTTTCCGCGGTGGGCTATGTGGCGCAGACCGGCTCCTTCTGTGCGGAAAAGGACATGGAGATTGACATCGAGCTCGTCCCTGCCGAGACGAACCCGGACATTGACACCGAGCTTCCCGCCGAGTGGGGCAACTTCCGCGGCAACGACGATAATAACGGCGTCACAGACGCCAAAACGCCGACGAGCGCGGACAACGCCGAGCTCTACTGGGCAACGTCCATTGCGACCGGCGGTCAGGCCAACGGCGCGCCGGGTACGCCGATCATCATCAACGGCGAGCTTTACAGCTACTCCGGCAAGGAGCTGCTGCGGCTCGATGCGGAGACCGGCGAGATCCTCGCGCGCGGCGAGATGCAGGGCAGCTCGCCCTTCGCCATCACGCCTCCGGCGTATGCCGAGGGCATGATCTTCGTGGCGCTCGGCGGCGGCATGGTGCAGGCGTTCAACGCGAAGACGCTGGAATCCCTGTGGCTCTATACCGACTCGCTCGGCATCGGACTCGGCGCGAACCAGCCGAACTGCCCGATCACCTATTCCGATGGCTGCATCTACACGGGCTTCTGGAACAGCGAGCAGGGCGCGGCGCACATGGTGTGTCTGACGATCACGGACGAGGACCCGAGCCAGCCGCTCGAGGCCAAGCAGCCGCTCTGGGTGCGCACGCAGTCCGGCGGCTTCTACTGGGCGGGCGCGCTCGCCAGAGACAACTTCGTGCTGGTCGGCACGGAGGACGGCGAGAAGGGGTATGAGTCGCAGACGAGTATGCTGCTCTCGCTCAACCCGGTCAGCGGCGCGCTGCTCGACTCCATCGAAGGCCTCAACGGCGACATCCGCTCGACGGTTTCCTACGACGCGGCGACCGACAGCTATTACTTCACGAGCGGCGGCGGCAGCTTCTACAGCGTGCAGGTCCAGCCGAACGGCCGCTTTGTGAGCGGCAGTCTGAAGGAGATCCGGCTCGGCGGACGAAGCGTATCGACGCCGGTCATCTACAACGGCCGCGCGTACATCGGCGTGCAGGGCGCGGCACAGTTCAAGGTGTACGACGGGCATCACATCGCCGTCATCGATCTGGCGTCGTGGAGCATCGCGTACACGGCCAACACCAAGGGCAGCCCGCAGACGAGCGGTCTGCTGTCCACCGGCTACGGCGACGAGGTGTATGTCTACTTTGCCGACAACTACACGCCCGGCTCGCTGCGCGTCATCCGGGATAAGCCGGGACAGACGGCGCTGGCCGATCCCGTGTCGGAGACCTATACCTCCGCGGGCAAGCGGTACACCGTGGATAACTGCGCGCCGGTGCTGTTCACGCCGCAGGGCGATCTGGCGCAGTACTGCATCGCGAGCCCCATCGTGGACAAGGACGGCACCATCTACATGAAGAACGACTCGAACCACCTCTTTGCCATCGGCAGCAAGGTGCTGAGTATCGAGCTGGTGCAGGAGCCGGACAAAACGCGCTACGACGCCGGAGAGATGTTTGACCCCACCGGCATGAAGGTCGTCGCGCATATGGCGAACGGCGCGGAGAAGGACATCACGAACTCCAAGCTGCTCACCTGGGCGGATACGCCGCTGGAAGGGCGCGACATCAGCGTGCAGCTCACCTACTCGCTGCGGAACAGCTCTCTCACGGTGCTCGTGCCGGTCGTGGTCATCACGGACGAGGAGCACGAGGCGCAGCGCAAGGCGATCGATGCTATTCAAGCCATCGGCGAGGTGACGCTCGAGAAGGAAGAGCAGATCCGCGAGGCGCGCGAGCTTTATGACGCGGTCATCCCGACGCTGCAGGAGGAGATCAAGGACAGTCTTGTGATCCTTGAAACGGCGGAAAAGAAGCTTGCCGAGCTCATTGCCGAGCGCGACGCCGTGCGGGAAGCCGAAGCGTTGGTCGATCGAATCGCCGAACCGGTCACACTCGAGAGCGAAGAGACCATCAGCGCGGCGCGTACCGCGTATAACGGTTTGACTGTCCGGCAGAAGGAAATGTACTCGCCCGACCGCCTCACGCGGCTGGAAGCGCTGGAAGCGGCACTTGCGGAAAAGAAGAAGCAGGCCGCGGAGGACGCCGCGCGCGAGGAGGAAAACCGCGAGAAGATCGCCGCGGTGGAAACACTCATTGACGCGATTGGCACCGTGACGAAGAACAGCGGCCCGTCCATTACGGCAGCGCGCACCGCGTTTGACTCGCTCCAGGAGGACCTGCAGGCAAGAGTTGGCAACTACAACGTTCTCCTTGCGGCGGAAGCGGCGTATAAGCGCATTCTCACCAGCGGCGACCGCCCGACGCAGGGCGGCGGCGGTGTGACGCCCGGCGGCACCATCACCGGCGGGAACATGGGCGTCGCCGGCTCGACGGCCGGCGGCGCGGCCGGAACCACCGGCACGACCGGGACAAACCCGGGTGGCGAGACCGGCGCCGGTACGCCGGAGCGCGAAACGACCGTCACGGATGTCTCCGGCAAGACCGGCGGCAGGATCGAGACGGGCGTGACGCCCGGCGAGGATACGGCGGATACCGATTCCGGCTCCGGCCTCGGCTGGCTCTGGTGGGTGATTCCGCTCGTGCTCGGCGGCGGCATCGTGCTCTGGCTGCTGCTCGGCAAAAAACGCGAGGAGGACGAGGACGAAGAATAAAACGTCCTCCCACAAAAGAAGATCCGCGCACCGTCCCGCCGCTTTTACGGCGGTGGGACGGCGGCGCGGACATTCGAGCCTTAAAAAAGAAAGGCGGACAGTATGGGAAACAAAAATCGAAGAAGAGCCGTTAACCTCCTCACAACGCTCATAGTGCTGGCGGCTCTGTTCGGCTTTATATACATTGCCGCGGGGGCGCAGGCCGCGCCACCGGGTGAGGAGTATACCGACCGCGCAGACAGCTCATTCCTTCTGCTCGACAGCGATCCCTCGCTCTCGGTAAGCACGGAGCTGCTGAGGCAGCCGCCAAGCCCGACGCCGGAACCGGCGGACGCGACGCCGGAGCCGCCGGAGGACATGCCGGAGCTTGCCTTCACGCCGCCCCCGGCGGACCGGCCGAGCGGCGCGCTTACGCCAAGCCCGACGCCCGGCGGAAAATCGGACGAGCCGGGCGGCGACGGCGATCACACCGTGCCGACGGATCTTGTGTATTTCTATACCTCCATCGTCAACGGCTCGACCTCGGCGGTGCGCGGGTATACCTTCACGATCCAGCAGAATTATGAGGCGCTGCAGCAGTACGCGCTCACGCCCGTTTCCACATCGGTGGAGGTCAACGGTCTGGGTGTGCCGCAGTTTTCCGGCTCGGTGGTGCTCGATAACGGCGCGAACACGATCACCGTCACGGCGCAGTACGCCATGCGCGACGGCACAACGCGCACTGTCTCCAAATCGTACACGGTGTACTACGACGAGAGCGTGATCTTTGAGCACAATCTCGCCAATATGACCGTGCAGAGCGCGGACTTTTCGTTCATCGCGCGGCTGCGCGGCGATCTGGGCCTGAGCAATGCTGCGCGCAGCAGCGTCATGTTCAACGGCGTCACCATCACGAACGACACCGGCGAGTACTTCGTGACGCTTCAGCCGCGCAACAACACCATCACGCTGGTGGCGAGCGACCCGAAAAACGATCTTAACTATCAGCAGAGCTTTGTCATCGTCTACGATACATCGGCGCTGGAAACGAACCGCCCGACGATCGTCACCAATCTGGACGACGTGACAACAACGAACAGCCGCCGCTTCCCGCTGAGCGTAACGGCGACGTCGTATCTCGGCGAGCCGATCTATGCCTCCGGTGCGGACGGCTCCGGCGTGACGGTGGAGCTCAACGGCGAGCCGGTCGGCACCGCGTCCTCCAATTCGACGTACGAGCTGTACTTTGAGCCGAACATGGCGAACATCGTGACGATAACGGCCGTGGACCGGGAGGGGTACTCCAACAAGCGCTCGTACGAGATCTACTGCAACTCGGTGGAGATCGGCGACCCCATCGGCACGGCGACGGTGAGCGTGGAGGCCACGACTGTGGGGCTCGGGTATCTCATCCCGCCCACGCAGGTGACGATCTATGAGGGCGTGAACGCCGTGTATACGCTCACGGGCCTGCTCAACCAGAACGGCTTCCAATATAACTACGGCGGGACCGCGGACGCGGGATTCTATCTGGCGTATATCATCCGGGACGGCATCACGAACGGCGCGGCCGTGCCGGAGGACCTTGCGGAGAAGATTGAGGAGGACGGCCTGAAGTGGAACAACTACTCCGAAAACTCCCTCGGTCAGTTTGACTTCTGTGAGGGGTCCGGCTGGATGTATCAGGTGGACGGCGTATACCCGACGCACGGCATGGACGAGTGCTTCCTGCTCGACGGGCAGGTGCTGCGCGTCCGGTTCACGCTGGCCTACGGTAAGGACGTGGGACAAACCGGCGGCTACGGCCTTATCAACAGCTACGGAAAGGAATGGTGACGGAGTGAGAGGAAAGAGATTTGCCTCCCTGCTGCTCGCGCTGCTTCTGGTGCTGGCGTGCTGCCCCGTGCTATCCGCGCAGGCCGCCGACGGCGGCTATACCCGCGAGGACATCGCGTGGTACATGGACGGCATCGTTTCGTGGTGCGCCAAGCGCCTCGGCGTGAGCGAGAACGCCATACTCAGCGCGCAGACGGCAGGATACGCCGCAGCGGGCGGGCTTGACTGGTACGCGCTTTATATGTACCGCGCGGGCTATGAGAGCGACTATGCCGCCTACGGCAGCGCGCTCGAGGACGCCGTCAGCCGGAAATATCAGGAAAGCGGCGGCTTGGACCGTATCCGCGCCTCGGAGTGGCACCGGACAGGTCTTGCGGCCACGGCCTGCGGCGGCGACGCGCTGGCCTTCGGCACAAACGCCGCCGGGGAGACGATCAATCTCGTCGCGGACGGCGTGTACGACCGCGGCAAAACGGAGGACCTCGGCGCGCAGGGCATCAACGGCTTCACCTGGGGTCTGCTGCTGCTCGACAGCCGCGGCTACGCGGTTCCGGCGGGCGCAGCCGATACGCGCGAGACCATCCTCACGCGTATTCTCAGCGCGCAGTCGGCCGAGCGCGGCTTCTCGCTGAGCGGCGAGGGCGTCAGCGCCGATCTCACGGCCATGACGCTGCAGGCGCTCGCGCCGTATCAGAACAGCACCCACGTTTTCACCGTAACGGATAAGGCGACGGGGACGACGGTCGAGCGCACCGTGAGTGAGGCGATCGAGCTGGCGCTCGGCGCGCTCTCGGCCTGCCAGATGGAAAACGGCGGCTTCGGCGACGACGGCGAAAGCTCCGAGAGCGCGTCGCAGGTCATCATTGCGCTGTGCGCTCTCGGCATCGACCCGGCAACGGACGCGCGCTTTGTCAAGCGCGGCGGCAGCGTGCTCGACGCGCTGCTGCGCTTCGCCAGGCCGGACGGCGGCTTTGCCCACACGCTCGAAAAGGGCGCGGACGGCTCCAACGCCATGGCGGGCGAACAGGCGCTCGGCGCGCTGACGGCGTATATGCGCTATAAGGACGGGCTGCACAGCCTGTACGATCTGCGCGGGGAAGCGGATGCGGAAACGGCGGAGGCCGTGCGCACGCTCTGCGGGGAGATCGACGCGCTGGCCGCGGCGGGAACGGAGCCCGATGCTGCAACGGCGGCGGAGCTTCAGGCACGCTATGACGCCATCCCTACCGGGGAGCGGCGGTATGTGTTCAATTATACGTATCTTCTCCGCTGGGAGCGCGCTCTCGGCATGAATATCGAAGAGCCGTCCTATGACCCGGCGGAGGAAGCCCCGGCGGCGGAGCGGCTGGATGTCCGGACGGCGGGCGAGGTGTGGAGCACCCGCTTCACGGCAGCGGACGCCGCGGTCTGCGCGGCGCTGCCAAGCCCGGCAACGCTCGCCGACGCCGATACCGTGGCGCTGCTGCTCGATAAGCTCGGCGATACGGACAGCGCTTGGCGGACTGCCCTCCTGGAGAAGGAGGCGGAGATTGCGGCGCAGCGGCAGGAGGTCGCGGCCATCAACGCCCGCATCGCCGGAGAGCTGTTCCCGGCGGAAAAGCTCGGCGCGGGCGACCGCGCAGCGCTGGAAGAGGTCATCGCGGAAATTGAGGCGCTGCCGGAGGCGAACCGGGCGTATGTCACCGGTGCGGACGGGCTTTATGCCGCGAGAGAGCGGCTGGACCGCGCGCAGACGGGCCGGACGGTTGGAATTATCGTTGTGGCTGCCGTGGTGATCGCTGCCGCGGCAATCGTTCTCATTATCATCAAGAAGAAAAAAGCAGCATCCCATACCGAAGAGATAAAAACGAAGGAGACAGGGAAATGAATCAGATCATTGGAGAGATCCGGCGCGAGGTCGGAAAGGTCATTCTCGGCAAGGACGACGCCATCGCCAAGGTGCTGATGGCCATGCTGTCCGGCGGCCATGTGCTGCTTGAAGACGTGCCCGGCACCGGCAAAACGACGCTGGCGCTCTCCTTCAGCAAGGCGCTGGGACTCGACTATAAGCGCATTCAGTTTACTTCGGACACGGTGCCGTCGGACGTGATCGGCTTTTCCCTGTATAGCAAGGAGAGCAAGGAGTTTGAGTATGTCAAGGGCGCGGTCATGTGCAATCTGCTGCTGGCCGATGAGATCAACCGCACGTCCAGCAAGACGCAGTCGGCGCTGCTGGAGGTCATGGAAGAGGGCCATGTAACCGTGGACGGCCGGGCGCACGACGTGCCGCAGCCGTTTACCGTTATTGCCACACAGAACCCGGTCGGCTCAGCGGGAACGCAGTTGCTGCCGCAGGCACAGCTCGACCGCTTCATGATCCGGCTGCATCTGGGATATCCGGAGTTTGCGGACGAGATGAATCTGCTCAAGGACCGCCACACGGCAAACCCGCTGGACTCCGTGCGGCAGGTGGCGGACAAGGAAGCGCTGCTGAAAATGCAGAAGGAAGCCGTGGCGGTGCATATGGCGGACAGCCTGTATGAGTATGTGACGCGGCTGAGCCGCGCGACGCGCGAGCACGCCATGATCACGCTCGGTCTCAGCTCCCGCGGCGCGCTGGCCGTCTGCCGCATGGCGAAGGCACACGCCTATATGGAAGGGCGCGACTATGCCGTGCCGGAAGACGTCGCCGCCATATTCGCGGACGTGAGCGGCCACCGCGTCATTCTCAGCCCGAAGGCGAAGATGACGGAGACCTCGGCCTCCTCCGTGATCGAGAGCGTGCTTGCAAGCGTTCCCATGCCGGCGGCGGGCCGCGGGGAGTAAGGGGTATGTGGAAAGCGCGATTGACCTGCGGCCTGTGGCTGGTTGGCGCGGCGCTTCTGTATGTGTTCACCGACCGTTACTATGCGCTGGTGCTGCTGCTTGCGTCCGTTGCGGGGCCGCTGGTGTGCGTTTTGTGCAATCTCTGCCGCCGGACGGGCCCTGCGGTATCGCTGCATCTGGCGCCGTCCGCGGCCAAGGGCGAGAAGACCGATGGAATGCTGAAGCTGGATAACCGTACGGCGCTCCCGATGGGACGCATCGACTGCACGATCCGCGAGGAGAACCGCCTCACCGGAGAGAGCGTGAGCCGGACGGTGTCACTGCGTCTGCCGGGGCGGACGGCGGCCAAGCTGCCGTTCACGCTCGAGAGCCGCCACGGCGGCGCGGTGGAGCTGCATGTAGAGCGTCTGGCCGTGCGAGATCTGTTCGGCCTGTCCCGCCGGGTTTATGCCGCGGACGCGGCGGCCCGGTGCACGGTGTTCCCGGATACGTTCTCGCCGGTGCTCTCGGCGGGGACGCGCATGAGCATGGACGCGGAGGGTACCGAGTACTCGCCGGACAAGCCCGGCTTTGACCCGGCGGAGACGTTTGACATCCGCGAGTACCGCGCCGGCGACAGTCCGCGCAGCATCCATTGGAAGCTCTCGGCCAAGCTGGAGCGCATGGTGGTCCGCGAGCCGGGACTGCCGCTGGAGACCTCGTATATGTTCCTCTTTGAAAACGACGCGGCGTCGCCTGCGGCGGTGCGCGACACGCTGGCGGAGGCGTACTGCTCCGTTGTGCAGGTGCTCGCCGCGGAGGATGTCCGCTTCGGCATGGGCTGGACGGACGGTCGCACCGGGCTTTATGAGCAGACCGATGTTCACGGAAGCGAGGATCTGATCGGCGCGATCTCCCGGCTGCTGGACGCCGGAGCGAATGAGGAGAGCGACGTGGTGCGCCGGTATCTGGACGGCGCGGAGAACGATTATGCCCATGTGATCTGTTTTGCGCCGCACGTTCCCGCAGCTATTGCCGAGCTGAGCGCCCATGCCGGCCACGTTACGCTCTTTCTCTGCTCGGACGAGAGCTGGCCGGAGGCGCTGTATGCGGATAATGTACATGTTATGGCGTTCACTCCGGAGAACTATCTCCGGGAACTGAGCTATATTGCGATTTGAGAGCGGCGGAGGAAACGATATGAAGAAAACATCCAATCTGTCTCTTTCCTTCGTCCTGACCCGGCAGAAAAAGTATCCGTTCGGCGACGCCATCGCCGCGGCAGCGCTCTTCGCCGGGATCCTTGGCACGTTCTGCACGACCTTTTCTCTAACGGTATATCTGCCGCTGCTTATGCTCGGCGGCGCGCTGGTGATCGCGGCGGCATTTCTGCCGGAGCGGCAGCGCCGTATCCGGCAGGCGGCGCTTCTTGTGCTGCTGGTCTGGGGCGTCGGCATGACGCTCGCGTTTCTGCCGGACGTCCGTTCCGGGTTCTGTCGGACGGCGAACGCCGTCTCCGACGCACTCGGCACGGCGCAGCGGAAGGTCCTGACGCACTTTGCAGCGACCGAGGGAAATGTCTGGCGGCAGACAACATTCTTCCTGCTGCCGCTCGCGCTTCTGCTGGGATATCTGTGCGCGTGGATCGTGAAAAACGGAAACTTACTGCTTGCAACGCTCTTCGTGCTGGGGCTCGTCGTTTTGCAGGCCGTTACCGGCGGCACGGCAGCGCTTGGCTGGGGGCTGTGTCTCTTCGGTGCGGAGGCGCTGTTGATCGTGACCGCGTTTTATCGGGGGCGGGGCTTTCGCCTGCGCACCGACGGCGGAGCCACCGTATCGGCGGCGGGCAGCGTCGCGCTGATCCTCTGCGTAACGCTGGGACTGTCCGCGATCTTTATTCCCGTCCGCGGCTACGAAAAGAGCGCAATCGCTTCCGGCACGGAAGCGGCGCTGGAAACTGCTGCCGGACAGGCGCGTTACGGGAAAGCGGAAAACCGTGCGCTGCCGGAGGGCGACTTCCGGAATCTGGGTGACCTGGTGTTTCCGGAGACCACGGCTCTGCAGGTCGTGATGAGCCAGCCGGATTCGCTGTATCTGCGCGGCTTTGTCGGCGAGAGCTATACCGGCGACGGCTGGACGGCGCTGGATAAGCAGGAGCTGTACACGAGCGCCAATCTCTTCTATTGGCTGCACAAGAACGACTTTTACGGCCAGACGCAGCTCGCCAGCGTGACGGCACTGCTGGACGGCCGGCTGACGAGCGACGATCTCAACACGCTCTCCGTCCACACCGTCGACGCCAGCCGGAAATACGTCTATGCGCCCTACGAGCTGTGCAGCGCGGAAGCGGCGCTGCTCGACAGCGAGAATCTGGGCGACAGCACCCTCCTCTCCCGCGGCTTCCGCGGCCGTGACAGCTATACCTACACGGCTCTGCCGAATCAGGTAAAGCGGTATACGGAGCTCGTAAGCTTCCTGCGGATGGACGCGGAGAATCCTTCGGACGAGCTCTCGGCGTATCTCGTGAACGAGAGCCAGTACAACACCTTCGTGTACGACGCCTATACGGCGCTGCCGGAGAGCGTGGAGAGCTATCTCACGCAGGAGCTCGGCGGGCCGGAGACGGAAAACGGCCAGCATATGTCCTACCAGATGGCCAAGCAGCGGATTTTGGAGTATCTTACGGCCAATGCATCCTACACCGAGATGCCCAAAGAGACCCGGGACGACGGCGAGGACTTCCTGCGCTTCTTCCTGGAGAATGGTGCCGGGTACTCGGTGCACTATGCCACGGCCGCAGCGCTGATGTTCCGGCATTACGGTATCCCGGCGCGCTATGTGGAGGGATATCTCATCTTCCCGGAGGACGTGGAGGGACAGCTGGAAAACGCGGTCCTGACCGTCCCGGAGGCGCACGCACACGCCTGGGTGGAGTTTTATCAGGACGGCATCGGATGGGTACCGTTTGAGGTGACGCCGCCGTACATCGACCGGATGGAGCAGCCGGATATCTTCCAGGGCTATGACACCGGCGAGAACGAATCGGACGGCGACGACAAGGCCTCCGAGGAAATGACGGAGGATAACTACATCCAGTCTGAAGAAAAGGAACGGCCGGATGTCCGCGAAACGGCAAAGACGGCGCTACTCTCGCTGCTGGGGCTGCTGTTGGCGGCGATCCTCTTCCTGCTGGCACGTTATCTGAAAAAGCGGCGCGAGCTGCGGCAGCGGCTGGCCAGATTTGACGATGCGTCCACGGCAGAGGGTATCTGCGCGATTTTCGCTTACTGCCGGGAGCTGCTCGGCGATATGGGCATAAAGAGCGGCGGCGCGTCGGTCCATTCGCTGACGCCGCGCGTTGCAAAGCTCTGCGGCGAGGATACGGCAGCCCTCTACGGGGAATGCGCCGCAATCTGGGAAGAAGCGGCGTTCAGCACGCACGATATGAACGAAGAGCAGCGAGAGAAGCTCAAGCACCTGCACGATGCGCTTCTCGTGCAACTGAAGAAGAATACCAAGTTCTTCCGGCGTCTGGTTATAAGATTTATCGTTGTGAGATATTAAGAAGTATTAAGTAGGAAAACCGCCCGGCGGAGGACATCGTGTCCCCGCTCGGGCGGCTTTCTTGTCGGTTGCTGTAAACACAGCTTTTTCAGTAATTCGGAGCAGGTTATGTCTCTTGTCATAAGCTGCAACCGTTCAGCCTCAATTACATTCCCCATTTCAGAAATTCTACTCTTCTGAAGCAGCTTGTTCCACTCAGCAGTCTGCAGATTTGCGGGCGCGTCGGCCATATGGCCATACATTTTTTGTGCTGTTTCGAGGTCAAAGCCAGTTGCATCAATTTTCCCCGAAGCAATATCAGAGAAAACGGCATCGCTCGGCATTTGACGATATACAAGCCTCGTTTTAGATTTATCGGACCACAATTCATTAAGAACAAAGAGTTATTGTATATTAGAATACAATCTCCAAATCTGGTGTCTTTATCTCCGTCATATTGGCTTAGTGCTTTTAGTTTCATAGTAATTCTCCTTTCTCTATACAAGTAAGCACTTTAACATATAACTGAGTAAGTGCGATTAGTGCAAAGGGGTTACCTTTTTAGCTATCTCTTCGATTAATACATGCACCGTCGTGCATGGGCACATTTTTGACGGCTCGTTTGTGCCATCCCGGGTATGCTCATCTAACTTTCTCTGTGCGATGTTAATGGCCTGCTGTTCATCGCCGTAACGGCACAGTTTCTGGTAAATTGCTTTGTCTGCTTTGTCGTACTTTTGCCCAGTAACTTGCGCAAATTTTTGAGCGAACCCACTACAGCATGACATCGAGTTCTGATATGCAGGCATAGATCCGAAATATGTATTGAACCAGATCTCAATACATGGATTCGACCAGCCAACATTGATTCCATTTTTTAATGCAGTAGAGATAATCCTATCAAAGTCTTTTACTTGATCACGATCAAAAACAATCCAAGGTTCGCCATATTGCGGTTGCAGCGAAGCCATATTGATGGCTTCGCTAACAAGTTCAACTGTTTTTGCTTCGCAAACCTTTATCACAATTTTTCCTTGCAGTTCTTTCGGAATGGAGTCCCGCAAACCGAGCATATAGTTTTGTTCAGTCTCTTTGGTATCCGTTACTATAAAATAGTAGCCCAATTCCGGGATACGGCGCTTGGAGAACTGCTCTCGAGTTTTACGCTTTCCACTTCTATCCGGCATGTTTATTGCCCCCTGAACAAGTCAAAGTTCTGCATTGTGGGAATAGCACCGTACTTTCCTAGAAGATAGTTCTTTTCATAATTTTCATCCTTGCGAATCTTCGTACCGTCTTCATCAACAAAGTCAGCAAGAGAATAAAGCGTGGAAACGCCGTTGGACGCCTTTTCGCTAAACCACACTTCATCACGGCGAAGGATATTGCTGTTAAGCTGCCAAGAGTCATGTGAAGTAAAAACAAGCTGGGCATGATTGGGATTTGTTTTCTGATTTAAAAAGGTTATAACAAATGTCCTTACAAGCAACGGGTGAAGTCGCGCATTTAGTTCGTCAACAAAAAGCACGCCCCCCGTTTCCAGTACTGCCTGCAGCAAAGGATATAATGCAAACATCTTAAGGGTACCCGCGGATTCCAGTTTAAGTGGAATGGTTGCAGTTTCCTCTGAATCAATCATTTTGTGTATTGTATCAATTCTTACTTTAGAGGATTTTTTATCATCATCACTTTCAATTGGTTCAACTTCAAAGCCAATAATGGAAGAATCAAACGCCGAAAAATAGCTAACAACTTTATCCTGTACTTCTTTGTTCTCCACAAAATCATCGGGAAGTTGCTCCGACAAAAAGTAATTTTCGAACGGACGACCAAAATCAGCAAGCTCGTTATTAATAAACCAATCACGGATTAGTTTAAGCTTTGCAATCTTTAGTTTAGAACCAAGCGATACGATTAATGTTTCTTTTTCGAGTGCAACCTTCAAATTCTCTTGACTCTTTAATGCAATACCAGAAAGATCAAGATTAGAGCCGTTACGATAGAAAATGCGCTTATAATCTCCTCGAGAAGTTTTTGACTTATAGTTGAGCCACTCTTCTTTTACTCCGGTACTATTAACTGTGAATCCGTAATTATATGATTTTGCTCCATTCTCTTCTGAAGAAACAAAATAAACTTCAAAAGAGGATTCGGCATCCTTGCTATTCGCATCAAACAAGAACGGAGTCGGAGTTAAAAACTCGGACTTGTTCTTTTTCTTTGACTCATCTCCACCGTAATTGAGAGAATACACAACATAGGTAGTCATGTATCTAAAAGCCTCTAAAACATTAGACTTTCCACTAGCATTAGCACCGAAAATAGCTGCAATTGGAAGGACTTTTTCATTCCCGATAGTAATAACATGATTGCTATATTCCGAAATTTTAGTTGCCGTTAAGTCCAAAGTAGTATCATCACGAAAGGATTTAAAATTCTTAAAGTTAAATTGTAAAAGCATTGTGGTCCCGCTCCTTTACGTCAGTTCATTTATATATTATACCCAATTGTTCTGGAAATCAACATTTAATTGAGATTTTTTCTCAATTAAATGTTGGTTATTCGGGGCGAGCTTTGTTTTCGTAAATTTGCAGTAGGTTTAACAAGAGTATCGCTTTTTAGTATCATTACTTCACCGAATACTTCGACTTGGAAGAACCTAGAGAGGTTACCAACGCAGGAAAACTCTGTACAAGGGTATCCCGTACAGGGTTTTCCTGCATTAAGAGTTCCTATTTATAACTAATCACCGCTCAATAAAAGGGGGACCAAGTACCTATCCCAATAAATTAAATTTTTCTGTGTTTTCAATATGCTGGTAGGCCGTACCCAAAGATGCAGGTGTCACCTACATAGTAGCGTCCCTGGGCGCAGTCGTCATTGACGTTGCCTTCGATGGTGTACACCATGCCGTTCTCGCATTTTTCAACGATGCCCACATGATCCGGATACCCGTCCGGCTCCCAGTCGAAAAAGATAATGTCGCCGGGGCTCGGCTCGGCAGAGCCGTCCGCCCATCCGGCATTATTCTTGAACCAGTTCGCACCCCAAACGCAGTTTTCAAACTTCGGAATGGCTCCGGCATCGATCAACCCAGCCTGATCAGCACACCAGCTCACAAACATGGCGCACCACTCTGCACGCTCGCTCAGCCCCCACCAACTCCAGTAAGGCTCGCCGCCCACGTTGCCGACCTGTGTCAGCGCTATCTCCACAATGGCCTGATTGCCCTCCGCGGTGAAGGCACGCCCGAACGGGTAGTAGCGCAGCACATGCGCCGGGTACTGCTTGTCGCCGTATCCGCTCCAGCCGAGCTGCGCAGCCATACGATTGGAAAACTCAATCGCCGCGATGGCCGAATATCCACCATAGTTCTCCCGCGCCCAGGGAATAAACCCATTGCCGAAATTGTAGCCCTGCAGAGCCAGCTTAATGTTCTCCATATCGACAGGGCTTTCCACTTCGGCCTGCTGCAAGCTGTTCGCGACAGTCTGCACGCCGACATCAATGGAATACTCCGGATCGGTAATGGCGTTGGGCGTTCGCGGGTAGCGGGTGTTGTAACCGCTTTCGGACGCCTGCATGGGATCAAACCCCAGCCCGCCGCTCTCCTGCATCATGATTGCCTTGATCAGCTCGACGTATTCTCCTATGCCGTATTGGTTTGCATACACGCGGATTATGGGCGTATATGCCTCCACCTCCTCGCTCACCGGCACATATGACGTTCGTCCGCTTTCGCTTCCGAAGAGCGAGAGGGCAGCGCCGAGCAGTACAACAACTAGGACAATGGTGATGGCAATCCAACTCCCCGCGAGGATCGCGTTGACGAGCGCCTTCGTCGCGGCGAGGATTGCCCGGATCGCTTTTGAGGCCGCGGCAGCAGCCTTTTTCACGACCTCGACAGAGTTTCTCGCCGCAGCCTTCGCCCGCCGCGCGGACGCGTTTGCCGTCTTGACCGTAACGCCGGGATTGGCAGGAATAGTACGCGCTGTCCGTCGGACCGTTCGGACAGACCGCTCAACGGGTTTTACCGCCCGGTCGGCGGTTTTTATTGACCGAGTCCGCTTTTCCCGTACAGACGTTTTTATTGTCTCGCCGCTGTTTCTCTGAGTACGGAGCGACATGCGCTTGTGTTCTTCTCGTTTGAACCGCGCCCCAGCCGTTTCCGGCTGGGGCGTTTCTATAAAAGTAGACGGTCGCCTATCAGAAAAAGGTCTCGTGTGGGATCGTGCAGACTGCTGAACGGCTTTCCGCCCCTGCTTATCAAACTCCTGCGCTGTACGGGATGCAGCGGTTTCTGCAAGGCTGGTCACCTTATCCGCCGCGTATTTCTCCGGACTGTCCTCCGCAGGAGAAGTGCCGCGCTGCGCCTCGTCCTTTGTTCGGATAAAAGTATCCTTCACACGCTCGGCAGCCACGGCGGACTTGTCTATGGCCTTTATCGTCCCTGTAACGGCATCGCGTGTCTTGATGTCAGCCATCGCGTCCCACTCCGAACACACCCTCGCCGGGCCGCGTTGTCATCAGCTTGTAGAGCTCTGTGTCCTTCGGGAACCGGTTGATAAACGGAACCAACGCCCGGCCATAGCGGATCAGGCCGCAGCCGGCATCCGCGTTGGTGACATAGCTCATCTGCTCGTTGGAGATGTTTAAGAGCTTTGCCAGCTTCTCCCGGTCCTTTGCCGCCTGATTGAACATGACCACAAACTCGGAGTTGGACACCATTGTGCTGGCCTGTACGGAGTCCAGCAGATACTCCACGTTCTGCGTAATGGCGGTGGGGAAAGCGTTGCGCTTGCGGAACTGCCGCCAGGCCGAGGCAAAGAAGTTGCCGCTCTGCTCGTTTTCAAATACCACATGGAATTCATCAATGAAGACATGCGTGCGCCGGCCGCGCTGCCAGTTGAGCGTGACGCGGTTGAGCATTGTGTCCGTAATAACCAGCAGCCCCGCGGGCTTGAGCTGCTCGCCGAGATCGTGGATGTTGAATACCACCACACGCTTATCCAGATCTACATTCCCCGCGTGCCCGAAAATATCCAGAGAGCCGGTGGTATAGAGCTCCAGCGAAAGCGCAATGTCCTGCGCCTTTGCTTCCGGCTGCACCAGCAGCTTTTCGCGCAGCGCCGAGAGCGTTGGGATGATGCCGGTTTCTGCTGCCTCCTGATAGAGCTGCGCCGTGCAGCGGTCGATGATGGATTTGTGCTGCGGGCCAACGCCGCTCTTGTCAATCTGCTCAACCAGCGACATGATAAACTGTGACTTATCCACAATGGAGTTCTTTTCGCCATAGCCCTCTACCATGTACATGGCGTTGAGCCGGTGTTTGCCGCCCGCGGCCACATGGATGACGGTGCCGATGTCGTTACCCATCGCCTCCACCAGCGGGGCAAACTCGCCCTCGGGATCGCAGATCAGAATATCGTCATCCGTGTTGAGCATGAGGAAGGTGATCAGTTCCTTTACCGAGAACGATTTGCCCGAGCCGGGCACACCGAGGACAAACGCCGACTGGTTCAGCAGCGTTTCCTTATTGCACATAATGAGGTTGTGGGAGATGGCATTCTCGCCGAAGTAGATGCCGCCCTTGTCCATGATCTCCTGCACCTTGAAGGGGATGAACACGGCAAGGCTCTCCGTCGTCAGCGTCCGGAAGGCGTCAATGCGCCGCGTCCCGATGGGCAGCACGGTATTGAGCCCGTCATACTGCTGATACTTCAGCACGGCAAGCTGACACATGTGCTTTCGGGCAATGGCCAGCACGGTCTCGGTGTCGCTGTCGAGCTGCTCCTGCGTCTCCGCGGTGAGCGCCATGGTGAGGACGCACAGCATCATGCGCTGGTCGCGGGTGGTGAGATCGTCCAGAAACTCCTTGGCCTCCCGGCGCTGGAGCTCCATGTCGTAGGGGATCACGGCGGAAAAGTTGTTGTTGGCGTTCTGCCGGCGCTGCCAGTTGGTGATGTTCGTCTCCACACCCAGCAGCCGGGTTTCCACCTCCCGTACCGCCTCGTCGGTTGGAACGGGAACAATATCGATGGAGAGCATCATGTTCCGGCTCAGATCCGTCAGCTCCGTTACCAGACAGTCCTTGATATAGGAAGCGTAGTCTTTGAGGTACAGCACCCGGCAGAAGCGCCGTCCGAGCTTGAGTCGATCCGAGGTCTTCTCTATGCTGTCCGGGCAAATGTAATCCCGGAAGTCATGGCCCTTCTGCATCATGTCCTTCGCGTCAAAGTGAAAGTCCACCTCTTCACCGACGCGGTAGAAGTCATGCAGGACGCGTAGGTGCTCGGTAGCGTCCAGCTCCGTACACTTAGCCCCGAGGGCGGCGAAGTGGGAGCAGAGATCTGCGCCGGTGCGGGCAAAGTAGGAACGAGCCTCTTCTATGTCCTTTTTGAGCACCGTGACGGTGATGTACTTCTCCTGAATGATGCCGTTGCCCTCCATCGCCTTGTCCAGCAGCATCTGGTTATATTCCCGGCGATAAACATCCCGCGTGTCCCCGCGCAGCGGCATAAGGATGTTCTTCTCAAAGTTGACGCGATTCAGGCGGCGGTTGTTGATTGTGATCTTCGCAGTGGCTCCGGCGTCCAGGCTGTTCAGCAGCTCGGAATACATGAGAAACATGGACTCCTTATCTGCGCGGCTGGCGACGAGGTAGTTAATGTCCGTGAAGCGGTACATTTTGGAGTACTTGTTCCCGACGAGAAAAATGCCGTCCGGCCAGATGCGCCGGATGGGGATCACATCCTGCACGCGGCGCGGAACGCGGTATTTCTCTTTGTTCTGCTGGAGAAGATTACTGAGAGTCTTTATCATGCCGTTTGTAGACCTCCCTTTCATGAGCTTCTATGACGCTTTTCAGCGCCTCGTAATACAGGTTGGTTGGCTGTACCCGTAGGTGTACCGGTTCCAGAATCTCTGAGCGAAACCACACCCGGAGAAACCGCCCGGCGCTCATGCCGTGGTAGCTGAAGAAGCCCAGCGCACCGAACGGAGCTGCAGCCAGAATGACGATCCAGCTCAGCGTTTCGAGGCCTACATACGGGCGGAGCAGAAAGTACAGCGCCACAGCGACACCGATGGCCAGCAAAGAAAAAACGAACTGCCGCATGGACAGTCCGAAAAACATGGATTCCGTATAGTTTCGGATTTCACGGTTGATTTTGACTTCCAAAGAGATACCTCCTTCGTTTGGGTATAAGAAAACCGCCTCCCGGATGGGAGACGGCAGAATGATTTATAGGGAACTTTTTGGATGAAAATGAAGCAAAAAGTTCCCTATATCATCAGAAAAAATTGCGTTAAATCCGGAAACCTCCGCAGAGAGTTTTCCTTGAGACTTTGACTGCTGCCCGCTTATTGCAGACTGGTTAAAAAGTCGATTGCTTCGTAAACGGTTGAGAAAGTCAGGCATTTCTGACAGAGCCAGCGGTTCCGCTCATCGGTATCCTCCAAGCCCGGGAGTCCTTGCGGGAGCAAATTGAAAACCGTCTGCTTTGCATTGATAACTGCCGTCGGATAATTCTTTGCGATTTTCGCTGTTACAGCAACATCACCTTTTTGATAATTGGGCTCTTTGGAAAGCAAGTGATCTATGACGCGCTGTTTTTCGGCGACTGTTTGGATCGGCGGCGCGTATCTCTCTTCATAATGCAGTAACAGCCAATACTCAATGCAGCCGGTTGTCATCAGAAGGCGAACTTTGATTCCGGACTTTTTTCGCAAGGAGCGAAGACGCTTGATGATCTTCATACGGGCGTCCCACAAACCAATATCCTTTGTTTCTACATCGAAAAAGAACCAAACCTCATCTGTAACTTCTGCATAGTCACGGTAAGCTTTGTCTTTTTTGAATTTATTGTCTGCTTCCTCAAAAAGCCCGGTAGAGCTTGGCCGCCTGATGGACGCGACATCTCTGAACTCTTTTTTCAAAAAGTCCGTATAAGCCTGTTCGCTTTCACCTTCACAGAATACCACAATATATGGCTTTCTCCGTCTGGTGGGACGCGGCATTTACTCCACCTCCTCAATCTCAACATCCGGTATAGCACCGTATTTCCCAACAAGGTAACCTTTCCGAATGTTCTCCGTTGTGCGGGTGGAGAATTCGCTGATGGTGTACAGATCAGAGGCCCCGTCCTTGTCGCGTTTATCAACAAAATATAGCTGATCCTTCCGCAGGAGCTCCAGATTCATCAACTCGGTATTGTGGGTCGTAAAAACGATCTGGGCACCATTGGGATTAGAAGCCTTACTCTGAAACTTGGCAATAATATAGTCCACCAGCATCGGGTGAAGCTCACGCTCCAGCTCATCTACCAGAAGGATGCCGCCGGTGTGCAAAGCAGACTCAATCGCCGGAGCCAGCGCCATCAACTTACGAGTACCATCCGACTCGTTGGACAGCTCCAGCGAATAGATTACCGTCTGCCCGTTACGGTTTTCTCCCTGGTGGCTGGCTTTTGCGGATACTTCGCCCATTCTCAAATGGATCTCGCCGCGATTTGAAGTCTCTGCAAGGGCATGCATAAACTGCACCAATGCAGTCTTAATCCCATCCGGGATGCTGTCCGGCAAAGGCTCATCATCCTGAATCTCGTTGCTGTTGAACTCAAACTGCATATCCTGAATGCCCAGATCCGCCGCCTTTGCATAGTCGGAGATTGCCTTCAACATATTCTTGTCTTCTGAATACTCGATCAATTGCTGGGGAATATCCGAATAGTCGCGAGAAAAGAAGATCTGCTCCCGGAACCAGCGCATCGCTGCAACACATGGCGCATCGTTCATGGTACACGCCACAGAGAAAAACAACTGATTTTCGGCGACCATTTCACCAATTAACGCTCGCTTGGCTTTGTCCTCCGTAAAAGAGAAATGCTGCTCTGTGCGATTAAAAATCAAAGCCTTCTGTCCTTTGGGCGCATGGCAAAGATACTCCGAATAGATCTTCTCGCGTGTTGCGGCAAAGCCATACCAGTATTTCACACCGCCGGAAGTGTACTCGAACGCAAATTCTGTAGGCTCATCCTTTGAGTAATCGTTCAAAGCAAATGGATTTACTGGAACCACCGCTCGCTCATGCTGCGTTCTCTGCGCATTGCGGATAAACTGTACAGCCAACCAGAACGCCCGGATCACATTGCTTTTTCCGCCGCCGTTTTTGCCGTAAATTGCAATAGCCGGAAGCAGCTTTACTGTAGAGGATAACGGAATCAGGCAATTTTTGAACGAACTCAACCCGGTCGCTTCCATAGAGAGCACAGCTTCATCCCGAAAAGAACGATAGTTTTTGAAGCGAAATTCAATCAGCATTGAGATCACCTCCATTGATATTCGCTCATAGTATAGCACATTTTTCAAAAATACAATACAAAAAATCAAAATATTTGATTTTTTATTTTGTATTTCATTTTTGCACGCCATTATAGTCCCATCATCTCCCGGACGATCCGGTCGGCCATCTTTACAGAGCCGACCAGGATGAGCATGTTAAAGATCACCTCGCCGACATAGCTCCATACCATCGTTACCGCTGCGGCGCCGGTCTTGACGGTGGGCGGCGACGCAGCGAAGTGGGAGAAGATGATGCAGGCGAGCACAATGATCGCACCTTCCAAACACACGGCGGCGTAGCTTTTGAGAAAGCTCCGGCCTACATTCTGGCTCGCCTCCCCGGCAAAAGATGAGAGCGGAATGGGCGCAATGGCCGAATAGAGATACAGCTTAAAAAAGCGCCCGTATACCGTCATGATCATCACGAAAGAGAGCACCGTAATGAACAGTCCGCCGATCAACGTTACCGCCCACAGGGGGATGCTCTCAAAGAAACCGCAGTCTTCCACGGCAGTTATGATCTCCGGCGGCAGAACGGTTTCCTGCGCAGCACCGAGACCAGCGGACCCCATGATCGTGGAGATTGCCCCCTGCACGATGCGGAAAAGCGCCATCATCAGCTCCAGCCCATAGGTCACCGCGCCTTTGGCCAGAGCGAACCGGATGAAGAGCTTCAGCGCGGTTTCCGGACGCCGGGTCTCCGCAAAGGAGCCGCAGGTTTTCATCACGCCCACAACGAAGAACAACACAAGCAGCGCCAGCCCGATGGCCTGTACCGCGCCGTGGATGCCGACAATTACATTCCAGATCGCGCCGCCTTTAAATTCCTCCGGCGACTGCGTGAGGAGCTGCCAGATCTCCGCCAGTTTTTCGTTCCATGTCTCCAAGGCGTTTTCGAGATTTTGTACGACCCAGTTATCACTCACATTCATTCCTCCTTTCCGACAAATCGGGGCAGGTCGTGTTGCCGCCTGCCCCGTGCGCCGTAGGGTTCATCTGCTGTCCCGGTCGGGTGAACTGCGGATCACGCCATACACATCATCCACAAAGTACCGCCCGACAAAGGGGTTATAAATGGCGTGGCATTTCACGCCGTTGTATTCGGCAAGATAGTCGTTGTCTCCGATGCGTTTCAGGATCGTTGCCTCACCGAGCACATGCCGTTCACCCTCTTTCAGAGAGTGGATATAACATTCGCACTTTTCCATCGGCAGCCCCTCGTTCATCCGACGATCAGGTCAAGGATTTCCTTGGTGAAGGTAATCACAATGCCGCCCGCCAGCGTCAGGAAACCGTTGGAGCGCTGGCTTGGATCATGACTCTGGAAGGACATGCCGACCTGCACAACGCCCCAGCCCAGAATAATCAGCCCCACCGCGCGGATCAGACCGAAGATGAAGTCCGACAGATTATTGACCACAGCGATAGGATCATCGGCAGCAAATGCCGCGGCGGACAGTACCGCAATCAGCGCTATTGTGATGACTACAGCACAGTAGGCACGAAAGCCCTTCTTGGCTGCGTTCGGGGTCTCAATCTTGTTCTTGATTTTCTTGTTCATGTTGTTTTTCCTCCATTTTCTTTTGCAGTAATTCTTCAAGCTCTTCTTCGCAGAAGAAGAGGTACTCGTCCTCGCTGACCGGTTCTGCACCGGCCTTTTTCAGCAGGCCCTCGTCAATGGACAGGGCCGCAATGCTGATGCTGTCTTCGCCGTGCCGGTAGGGCTCGGCCCCGCCGTCCGCAGTAAGCGCAATGTTCGGATGCTTCAGGATATCGAACTTGAGATCCTCCACCGGCCGCTCGCCGCGGATAAAAAGAAGCGCATACCGGTTATCCAGCATGCGCACCTCGTCCGGCGTCATCAGCTCACGGCCTGCCAGCTGCCAGTTGGTGGAGTAGCTGCCGTTCCGGCCTTTGGATTGTCCGTATGAGTTGGTATCGATTGTTTCTTTCCCGAGCAGCTTGGACACATACTCATGTGTGGACTGCTCATTTCCGCCGAGATAAAGAAATTCGTCGCAGTTGCCGACGATTGACTCCCATTGCTTTTCAAACAGCGCCTTTAATTGCGCCAGATTCTGGATGATGATTGAGACCGAGATTTCCCGGGAGCGCATGGTGGAGAGCAGCTTGTCAAATTCATCCGGCAGAGCGACGTTTGCAAACTCGTCCATCAAGAAATGGACGTGTACCGGCAGCCGGCCACCATGGATAACGTCCGCCTGATAATAGAGCTGCTGGAACAGCTGAGTATAAAGCATCCCCACGAGGAAGCTGAAGGAGCTGTCATTGTCCGGAATTATGGCAAAGACCGCCGTTTTCTTCTCGCCGATGCTCCAGAGCTCCAGCTCATCGTTCTGGGTGATGCTGGCAAGACTCTCCAGATTGAACTTTTCCAAGCGGGAGATCAGGGTAATCTGGATGGATTTCAGGGTTTTGCCGCTGCCGGAGTGATAGCTCCGATAATACTTCAGGGCAATATGCTCTGGATTCCGCATTTCCAGCCGTTCAAAGAGGATATCCAACGCGGACTTATAGGTCTCGTCGTCTTCCCGGACTTCTCCGGCGCGGATCATCTCCATGACCATCGGAAAGTTCTGCTCCTCCGGCGGGGCTTCGTAGTGCAGGTAGAAGATGAGTGCCAGCAAAAGCATGGTCGCCGCCTGATCCCAGAACGGGTCCTGGCTCTGCGAGCCTTTCGGCGTGGTGTTTTTGAAGAGGTTTGTCACCAAACGCTGAATGTCGTTGTCACTCCGCAGGTACACAAACGGGTTATAGCAATGGCTCTTCTCCATGTTGATGAGATCCAGCACCTTGATGTCGTACCCCTTGGCCGAAAGCAGTTTTCCAGTATCCCGGAGCAGCTCACCCTTCGGGTCAAGCACAACGTAGCTGGAATTGGCCTGACACAGATTCGGTTTGGCGAAAAACCTCGTTTTGCCCGCGCCGGAGCCGCCGCAGACCAGGGTATTAAGATTGCGCCGGTGTCTGCGGCCGTCCAGCCCGACGGAGACGTTCTGCGTGAGGATCTTGTTTTGCGTCGGAATCTTGTCTGCATACTTCCCGTTCACCTGTGCGGGAGAACCCCATTGGGCGGAGCCGTGCTCCTCCCGCCGCCGGTAATTCCGCTGGGTGGAGAGGTATATTCCGATAGCGATCCCGTAGCACAGCAGTAAAACGAGGACTGTTTTCAAGCTGCCCTCACAGAGCGTGATGTGGAACGGGCGGCTCATCGCCGCCCCGAAGTTCCGGATCAGCCCGGGAAGCCCATCCTCCATAAACGGCGCAATGAGCAGCGCCAGCCATATAACCGGAATCGTGCCGAGGCAGTATAGGAGAATGTTTTGCTTCGAGAATTTATCGTGCCGCACGGTCTGCCTTCTTTCGTTCCTTCTGTGGTGCCGCGTCAATGACCTTCAGGAGCAAAACGTCCACATCTTCCGTGGGCCGCTCTTCGCGGATCAGCTCATTGCGGAAATCCGTAAGAGCTCCGACCAGCAGTCGCTGCTCAAAGCTGTCCAGCGTCATGACCACTTTGCCTTCGGTCATCACAGGGACACCTCCTTGTCGCCCTTCTTCTTAACGCGAATGGGGATGTGCACATTCTCCCGCCCGGTCTCCGGCAGCTTCTGCCCCTGCTCGCGGCGGATTTCCCGCAGTTCCTCCCGCACGGAGGGACGGGAGCATCGTTCAGAGCCGTCCCCGCCGCCGCGGAAGTCTCTGCTCCCGGAGAAACGCTCGGACGGACGGGACTTCGCCGTCCGGGCCGTGGTAGGGTTTGTGTTTTCCGCTTGTTCCGCCGTGGGGTTGGGCTGCTCAGCGGCTACCGCCTCCAGAAACTGATTCAGCTTATTGTCATTTGTCTGCGCTCGCTCCGGTATGGGGATATCCCCGCCGCCTTTGGCTTTGTCCTCGCGGGACTGCTGGATCTCCGTTTTCACCGAGGCCATGTCCACCGTGGCCAAGCCGAAGCGCTCAAAAATGCGGTTGATCTTCCCGGCATCCTCCGCCCGGACCATAATGTCGGTAAGGCCATCCGCGGCGTTGTTGTCCTTCAGTACGCAATAAAGGACGCCGTACTTTTTGGCCTCCTCGCAGAATTTTCGCAACTCGCCGTCCCGGACGGCGAACACCTTCAGCTCCTTGCCGCTTTTCAGCATGTTGGTAAGCCGAATTTTGCCGCGAGTCTTCTTCTGATCCCGCAGAACGGCATACAGCAAAACGGCCAGCCGTTCAGCCGCCTTGCCGCTGATTTTAGCGGCGACTTCCACGCCGTTGAGGCTCATCCTCACGACCTGTTCCGCCGCTTCTCCCGAATAGTTCATCTTCCTGCTCCTTTCGTTCGTTTTGCAGCGCGTCCAGCCGCGACTGAATATCTTCGGCTCGCTGCCGGACGCTGTCACAGATTTTCAGAGATTCCTGTAATTTCTTAATTTTCCCGGATACTGCCGCGATCTGCTGTTTCACCTCCTCGACCGCGAGTGCATCTCCGGTGCGGATCGTCCGTTTCAGCTTGTTTCGGAGACCGGTTCGCTCCGCTGTGCGGGCA
>ENA-UOIY01000239-UOIY01000239.1-human-gut-metagenome-genome-assembly--contig:-P114-NODE-239-length-95318-cov-23.250779_pt1 | contig 95318 bp, 101 predicted proteins | sample MGYA00242335_ERZ723882 | MGnify/ENA metagenome assembly ERZ723882 | reverse complement strand
ATCTGACGATTTTTCTACGAATTATGTAAGTAAAACTTATGAACAATTAGGAATAAATGATTTATATGAAGAATGGCAAGAACAGAACAATTAAACTTATATATTTAACTTATAATTAAAGTATTTTATGGCTGGAAAATTAGGTAAATTCCAAATGGTAGGCTTCCAGCACTGGAAAGGCCTTACCAAATCTAACCACTTAGGTTCAATCTTTCAGTTAGCTCCTCAGAAAGCTACGAATTTGATGGTTCAGCTCCTTGCTTATTATAGAGGCAAGACACTGGATACATTCTTGAACCAGTTCCCCGTTAAGTATCTAGCGGCTTAGTAAGGAAACTTACTAATGAAAAAGACATTAAATTGCTGGAAACTCCTTAGAGCCTTTCTTGCTAGAGAATAGAGCTATTTATTTCAGTTTAATTAAAAAACTATGGATAAATACTATAAGATTAAAGGTTATGAGGATTATTACATAACCAAAAGCGGTAAGATATTCTCATCTTTAACTAATAAAGAACTTAAATTTGACAGAAGCTGTAAAGGCTATTGTAAAGTAAAACTGATGGATAGAAGATTAGGAAGATTCATTGGTTTAGCAGTTCATAGATTAGTAGCACTTCAATTTATTCCCAATCCAAGGAATTTACCAGAAGTTAATCATAAAGATGGTAATCATTCTAATAACAGTGTTTATAATTTAGAATGGTGTACAGCAGAATATAACAGGAGACACGCTCTTGAAAATAGGCTTTATAAGATAGAAAATGATAATCCTAGAGCTAAATTAACAAAAGAACAGGTTATTCAAATTTATAAAGATTGGGAAACCTGTAAGAATAAAACCTCTATAGCTAAGAGATATAATGTATCAGATGCTTTAATTGGAGAAATAGTTAGAGGGGTTAGATGGTCTAGAACTTATGAAGAATATTATGGAGTAAAGCCGACTTACAAGAAACCCAAAAGAAAGAAACTAGATTATGATACTATTAAAAAGATCCTTTTTCTTTATTATGTAAAGAAAAGAAATACGATAGAGATAGAAAAAAATCTAGGAGTAACAAATGGGTATATCTCAAAGTTAGTTAGAGGTATAGTGCTTCCGGGTAAAGTAAACTCTATTTTACTAGAAATAAAGAAAGAATTGGACAATCAGCAGCCAAGCCTATGATTAAATAGGAAGGTTCAACGACTATAATATGTCCATCCTTTTTAAGGATGATGGTATAGTCTGAACTCTATAGAAATATAGAGAGTTGCATGAAGATGCAGAGTAACAGAATGTAGAGAATTTGACGATGACTCTGAATACTACTGGGATGTGATTGGTTCCTCACGGAGGAATATTCCTCTAGTAGAAGCAAGAGATGAAAATGGTACCCCTATTACTGCATCCAGTGGTAATGTAGGAGTCGGTACTACTCCTTTTTACCTTGTATTTCCTGAAGATTGGTTTGCTATAACCAAGGCTATGGCCTAAAATTGGCACTTCATACAGTAATGTATGTTGACTATTGAGCAAAATCGGTGAAGGCTTAGTTAGGTTGATTACTTACTAATTATGTTAATACCGAGATAACTTATTTGGTAACACATATAAGTATTGTAGAGAGTAGAAATTGAAACTATGCTCGGCATTGTCTATAAAGTTTAATGCAGGCAAGCCAACTATTAAGCATATAATTCAGAGTTATTTATCTCAGTTATTAATTGGTGAGCATAGAATATAATATTTCCAAGAGTGCTCAACTCCTATTAGCTTAATATAGGATGAAAATGTACTCCGAACTATAGAGAATAAATAATCTATAGAACTATGGGATAAAGAGCCCATAGGGTAACATATTGGATGGTGAAGTAATCGTAGGACATTTAAATCAAGTTTATCCCTTTAGGATTCTTGGAGATGCTAGACTTGAGGGAAGTAATGCGGTAGACTTATATGCCGCTTAGTGTAGTAATACATTAATAAATATTGGGCAAAATCGGAAAAATCCTCCGAAAATATTGGATAATTCCGAGATAACTTTTAATTTTAAAAGGTTAAAAGTATTGTAGAGAATAGAAGTTGAAACTATGAAATTAGGAAAAATTTATCTAATATTTAACGATGTAAATGATAAAGTATATGTAGGGCAGACTATGCAGTCATTAAACAAGAGGTTTAATGGTCATTGTTGTTACAGCAAGACAGACAGATCAGTGAATATGTATATAAAAAGAGCCATTCATAAATATGGTAGAGATAAGTTTCATATAAAACTGATTGAAGAATGCCCTGTAGAAGAGTTAAGTAAAAGAGAAAAATATTGGATAAATTATTATGATTCTTATAATAATGGTTATAACCTTACATTAGGAGGCCAAGATTCTAATTATTTTAGTCTTCACAGATTAGAAGACTCAATAGATATAAAAAAGTTTGAAGAGTATATATTGGAATTTAAGCCTCTGGCTATAGAGGTAGCTTCCCATTTCGGTATAAGTAAATGTAGTGTATATGACTTAATTAATAGAATAGGAAATCCTAATTTAGTCCTTAATTCCTATAATCCCAGAAAAGGAAAATCTATAGAAGATATAGACAAGGAAGAATTGATTAAACTATATAATTCTGGCTGGTCTATATTAGATTTGGTTAAGAGATACCATATTCAAAAAGATAAAATTAGTAAGTTCTTGAAGAGTAATGGTATAAAGATTAGAAGAGGAATTAAAGGATATAAACATAGAATATAACACTTCCACGAGTGTCCACTTCCTATATTAGGAAGAAGATTTATTCCAAACTTATGAGATGGTAAATCATAAGAATCATAGGATAAAGAGCCTATGAGATAATATACTTGGTATAAGGTTGAGCTTATGGGTAGTAATACTACAGGATGTCCTGCAGAGAGATTGCTAGCAGGTGAGAGATTTTCTGTAGATTTCGCTCCCGTAGAGAGTGAACTATCACGTAAAGTGGGAGATGTTAGATTTACCAGTCCTGTAGCTATGAGAAATGAATGGACTACCATCAGGATCCAGCACAAAGTTCCTGGTTCCATGTTAAACAAAAAGGTTGCTATTGGTATTCCAATGACTAAGGCTACAGAAGGAGGTAAACTAATTAAAACGACAACTGACATGTGGATGCATAATGTTGATTATGAAGTAGAGTGTCAGTTCTCAGAGTATAAAAACAATGCTCTAGCTTTTGGTACCTCTAACAGGAATTCCAATGGGGAGTATATGAACTTCGGTAAATCTGGTAATGTGATAGATCTTTGTCACCTTGTAGCGTAAGTTACAAGTAAAATTGGGCAAAAACGGTGAAACTATTGTATAATACGACACCGTGCTAACCTATAATTAACAGTTATAGGTAGTGTAGAGAGTAGAGTGTGAAAATAATACTTTATTAATATGAAAGGATTCATATATAAGATTACCAATCGGGTAAATGGAAAAGTTTATATAGGGCAAACACATTTTACTATAGAACATAGATGGAAGCAACATCAGAAAAATTTCAATATAGAACATAGGAAGCAGCCTTTATATTATGCTTTTGCTAAATATGGTATTGAAAATTTTGATGTTGAAAAGATTGAAGAGATAGAATGTGATAAATTAGATGAGAGAGAAATATATTGGATAGCATATTATGACTCTTTCAAGAATGGATATAATGCTACTTTAGGTGGTAATGGGAAGATATATACTTGGACTGATAATCAATATGAGGAGATCAGGTCTTTATATTTAAGTGGCTTTACTACTAAAAAGATAGCAGAATTATTCAATGTATCAGCCTACACTATAACAGGAATACTCAAAAGTATGAATGTAAAGTTAAGAAGAAATCCTATGGATATGAATAATTACGAGGCTCAGGAACTTATCTCTGATTATAAAACAGGATTTACTTTGACTACATTAGCTAAAAGGTATAATACAGATAGAGAGACTGTAAAAAGATTCCTCCTGTCAAAGGGTGTTGATTTAAGAGAACATTCTTTAATCCTAAAGAATGTTGAACTTCAAAAATCCCTTATAGAAGATTTTTTAGCAGGGATGAGATATAAAGACTTGGAGGAAAAATACAGGGCAGATACAAGAACTATAAAAAGAATCCTAGTAATAAATGGAATCAATATAAAAGCTTATAGAGGACTAAGACAGACTGTAAAGGGAGCTTTTTGTCTGACTGATGAGCAATGTCTTAATGTCATAAGAGACTACAATGATAATATGTCGTTAAAAGATATAGTACATAAATATAAAATAAATATAAGCACTTTATATAAGCTTTTAGAAAGATATCATGTTAAAGGTAATAGATATAATCACTCCAAGAGTGTCCAAGTCCTCAATAAGGACTAAGATGTACTCCACTAAGCCTCTAGAAGAGGTCATAAGATAAAGAGCTTATGTTAAATTAGATGAAAGACAGGGGCAGGTTTAAAGGCTCAGGTAGGCCTGCTGGCAGCGTAGCTGTGAATAAATAATAAATCAACAAAACTAAATCGGTAAAAGTCCTAGGTTGAAGGATAATACCGAGCTAACTGTAGGAACCAAAGAGCCTATAGTAGTGTAGAGACTAGAGATTGATCCTCTTTAGAGATAAAAGCACTATAATGAAAATACTCCTAAGAAATGATATTAATCTTAGGACCTTTAAAGAGACTAAAAATTTGGGAAGAAATCTCCCAACATTATAGAGATATAATGCTCCACGAGAGTTTTGCATGTAGAGTGGTGACCTACATGAATATATAGTCCGAACTTCATAGTAATATGAAGAAATAGTAGATAAAGAGCTACTATGATAACATAATGTATTTGAGCAGATGGAGGTAGCTAATACTATGTATTATAATACCTTCTCCCTTAAACTTCTTGAAGATGCTCTTTATGAGCTGTCTGCATCCAAGCTAGATTTTGGTGATAGATACTTCTTAATTAAAACTGGTGAAAGAGGTGCAATACAGTTCCATAAAGCTGTGCTTAATGTAGTATCCGGTTGGACTCAGTTCGTACTGGATAATAGTTCCACAAAGGTTATAGAAAAGACACAATCAAAGCTTCACTCTAATGCATTATCAGCAGGTTTCCAATTCGTGGAATATAAGGCTCCTAATGGTGTTAGAGTAAAGATTGATGTAGATCCGTTAATTCATAGAGCGGCTTAACATAGTAATATGTTTTGAAAAATAGGACAAAAACGGTGAAGTCCTTTTGATATATTGTTTTAATAGTGTAAAACTATGATAGAAGAATATAGAAAATTAAGAGAATATCCAATGTATAGGATATATAATACAGGTAAAATTTATAGTGAATATACTAAAAAGTTCTTAAGAAGATTTGATGATAATTCAGGTTATCTGCAAGTAACTTTATTTAGTGGTCATAATAAGGGAAGAAAAACTATAAAAGTTCATATATTAGTAGCTAAAGCATTTCTTCCTAACCCTAATAACTTACCTGAAGTTAATCATAAAGATTGCAATAAGTATAACAATAGAGTAGCAAATCTTGAATGGGTTAGTAAACATGATAATATGCTTCATGCTTCTATTAACTCATATAAAAATAGAGAAAGCTTATCTCCATTAACTCAAGACCATGTTAAATTAATTCCTATTCTTTTAGAATATGGATTTAGTATAAAACTTATTGCAGGTTTATATAAAGTAGGACATGTAACTATTAGAAATATAATTCAAAAGAAAACATGGAAACACCTAAGTTTAGAATTTCCTAAATCTGAATTTAATAGAGGAATTATAGAAATAGGTCCTACATTATATAATAAATTGAAATCTCTTAATGTGGATAATACCGTGCTAAACTCAAGAGTTAAAGTACTTGAGTCAGTGTAACGCGTAGGAATTGAAACTTAGTAATAAGAATAAAATATTCCCAAGAGTGTCCTACATCCTATAATTAGGATGGTAATGTACGCTGAACTTACAAAATAATAAATTGTAAGAAGTATAGATAAAAAGCTATACGATAACATAATGTCTATGATGATCCTGTAAGGAACAAGATCATGCACCCTCTGGGTGGTGTAGCAATGTCCTATAGATATGATATAATGTATATAGGTACAATGGACCAGCCTAATATATTCAAATGTGCTATTAAGGGACAAAGTGAGTATAGAGGGTACCAATGGGGGTTAGTTGCTTGAGTATCAAGCTTTTACACATTTTTCTCAGCTCCCAACTCCGCCCTAAATTAAAGGAGTAAAAACAGAGTTAATTGCTGGAAACTCTAAAATTTAATCGCTCTTAAACATTTTAATATGAAGAGTTTAACAGAAGAATGGAAGTTGATTCCAGGTACTGAAGGATATTATATATCAAACTTCGGCAGAATGAAAATTGAGAAATCTGCTAAATATCCAAATGGTAGAATAAGAGAAGTAGATGACTATTGCATTGACAAGGATGGATATTATAGAGCAACTTACAAAACTATTGACGGAAAGAACTGTTTTGAGCCAGTTCATAGAATAGTTGCTAAAGTATTTATTCCAAATAATGATACTAAAAAGTATCAGGTCAATCATATAGATAATAACAGACTGAATAATAGAATAGATAATCTTGAATGGGTAACTCCTAGAGAGAATGTATATCATTCTTTTAGATATGGAAATAGAAGTAAGTGTCTTAATGTTCCAAAGTATTCAAGATTAACATCCTATCAGATTTCTCAAATTTCAAATTTAAGGCAATATTATTCACTTAAAAAGATAGCAGATTTATATAATGTCTCCTATACTACAATGAAGAATGTTGTCATTAAATTAAAAAGGTTAAATCATGACAATCAGCAGCCAAGCATTTATTATGGTGATTATCATATAAGTGAAGGTTCAACGACTATCCCTAATGGGAGTACATCACAAGTTTATGGTGATGGAAATGCTCTGCCTGAATAATATTCAGTGAAGATATAGTCTAATCTCTATGGAAACATAGAGGGGTTATATAACCCGGTAAATTAGTTGCGTAATTTACTAAATATTAAAATGTGAGAAATCCGTTAAACCTTGTTAATCAACAAGTTACAAGGTATGCAGCTTAAAACTGTAAGCGGCTTTTAAGAGTAATCTTAATTGAAAAAGACATTAAATTGCTGGAAAATCTTTAGAGCTGCTATTGCAAATTTGAAATAAAATCCATATCTTTGTACCAAATAAATAACCCAAAGATATGAGAGAAGTTTTTGAAGACTTAAAAGGATATGAAGATTCATATCAAATAAGTGATTCTGGTAGAGTTTTTACTAAGAGAAGACTTGATGGAAACAGGATTATATATGGTAGAGAGTTAAGTCCTGTACTCACATCAGATGGTTATCTTAAAGTAACTCTGACAAAAAATTCTGAAAGTAAAAAGTTCTATATACATAGACTTGTAGCTTTACAGTTCATTGAAAATAAAGAAAATTTACCACAAGTAAATCATAAAGATGGAAACAAACTTAATAACAATGTTTCAAATCTTGAATGGTGTACTAAAGGTGAAAACCGGAATCATGCTGTTTTGAACAATCTTATGCAACATGGGCAGGACAGGCCTTCAGCAAAATTAACTAAATTCCAGGTAATTGAGATTTATAAACTGAAGGGAATTATGAGGGCTCAGGATATTGCAGACAGATATGGAGTTTCAAAAAACACTATAAACTGTATTTTAAGAGGTTCAAAATGGAATTACCTTTATAGACAATATTTCAAAGGTGAGACAATATAGCAGATTAGACAATCAGCAGCCAAGCTGAAGGTGGTACTTCAGAAGGTTCAACGACTATAATATGTCCATCCTTTTTAAGGATGATGGTATAGTCTCATCTCTATGGAGACATAGAGCTTGCCTAGTGCAAGGTAGATTAATTCTACAAAGATATTGTTACAGGTCAAATGGGGAATCCCTATATGAGTTTTGATGAAGATAGTGCCATTATACATAGAATGGCTACATTAGGTATCTGTGTTCTCGATCCCACGAGAACCATGTCTATTATTCCGGCTATTCTACAAGGCTGAGAATAATTATTGTGGTTTGATGTAGAAAGAGGATTATGGGGGAGTAAATCTCCCCCAAGTTCTCTTTACATAATTAATATTAAAAAAAAATAATAAGGAGAAGATATGCCTAGAACAAAAATGGAAGAGAAAGTAGATTATGAGGTACTTGATTTTGAGGTAGATGATGCTACCAATGAATTGCCTCTTCGGGAGGTTGCAACTCCTGAACCTGTGGAGACTCCTAAATATATAAAGAAATCCTCTAGAAAAGAGAGTGATGATGAGACTCCTCTTATAAATTGCTTAAGGAATGAGAGAGTTATAGTAAGACATATTCCCAAAGAAGGGGGTATGATAACCAATCCTAAGCACATACTCTTTGGAGGTATGGCTGAAAATGCTATAAGGACTTTTGTAGTTCCTAGATTATCCTCTGGAATGTTCGTTAATGTCCTTACGGATAGTGAGAAGGCCTACCTTGAAGAAGTGATGGGACTTGAATATAATGCTCTTAGTGTCTATAAAAAAGAGAATAATTTTTGGGATGATAGTAATGATAGTGGTATCTCCAAGGTTAGATTAACCAAACTAGATAACTATCTTAATCTAGCAGATCCTGAAGACTATATCAGATATAAGATATTACTAGCAAATAAAGATTATATAGCACCTTCATTAGAGGTCCTTCAAGATTCTCCTAAAGCTACTTATCAGTTTGTAATCATTTCGGAAGGAGATGAAACTAGGATGGCTAAGGATAATATGAGCTCAACTATGAAGTGCTATAAGGAGTATGGTAAGGTAGAAAATGATGTTGACACATTGAGAGTGCTCATAGAGACTATAGATGGTAGACCTACTTCTCCAGGATCTCAGTTAGAGTTCTTGCAAGCTAAGATAAATAATCTTATACAGGCTGATAGCAAATTATTCCTAAGAGTTATAACAGATCCATTGCTTAAAACTAAGGTACTCATAAAGAAAAGCATAGAAGCAGGACTTATCTCAAACAGAGGCAACTTCCTATATCTTAGGAGTGATAATACACCACTGTGCGAATTAAATGAGGAACCTACTCTTAATATAGCTGCAAAGTATCTTAATTCTCCTAAGCATCAAGATATTAAATTTGCTTTAGAAGCTAAAATAAAATGATATGACTACCCAAGAATTCTCTAGTGAATTTGATATATTATATAATAATATCATGAGTAATGCTGCTCCTGGACTTGATGAGTATGAAAAGTCAGTTTTTTTAACTAAAGCTCAGGAGGAGATTTTAAAGAATTACTTTAACCCAAAAGGTAATAAATATCAGGAGGGGTTTGATGATAATGAGAAGAGACAGATAGATTTCTCTAGTCTTGTCACAGTAATAACTATCCCATCGTATTCTGATTCTCAGTATATTAAAATAGATGATAGAAGTTTACTGTTTCTTATGCCAAATGATATGTTGTTTGCATTAAATGAGGTTTGTGAAATTACGGAGAATAATATTAATAGATTAGTCAATGTAGTACCTATAAGCTTTATAGAATATTCTAGACTTATCTCTAAGCCCTATAAACAGCCCCTCAAGAATCAGTGTTGGAGATTAATATCTTCTAATTTTGAAAAAAATAGAGTATTTGAGCTCATACTTCCTTTTGGAAGTATTGTACCTGGTAGCTATAGGATAAGATATATAAGCAGACCTGCTCCAATTATATTAGTAGACTTATCTACAGAATACCCAGGATTAAGTATTGATGGTATAACCTCTGTTACAGAGTGCAAACTGGATTCTTCAATTCATTATGAGATTTTACAAAGGGCTGTAGAATTGGCTAAATCTGCATACACAGGTGATTTAAAAACTATGGTTGAACTAGGACAAAGGTCAGAATAATGATACCTGAGAAATTCAGAAAATCAAATGGATATGTCATATATGTACATCAAAGCCCAAGTAATAAGGTTTATATAGGCAAGACGAAGCAAAAGCCTATTAACAGATGGGGATATAATGGTGTAAATTACTTTTATAATAGAAACACAAAGTTTTCTAATGCTATAAGAAAATATGGTTGGAATAACTTCAAACACTATATTATAGCTGAGAACCTTACTCTGGAGGGGGCAAATCATATAGAAAAAGCTTTAATACATTATCACAGGGACATACTCAAAAACTGCTATAATCTCGCAGATGGTGGGGAAGGGAATGGTCACTCTCATACAGAGGCAACTAAAGAAAAACTAAGAAAAATTAATCTTGGTCGTAAAGTCTCTGAGGAAACCAAGTTGAAGATGGCTAAGTCTATTGGAAAACCTGTAATAATTACAATGAATGACAACTCAATTTTAGAGTTTTATTCTATTGGAAAAGCTGCTGAATATCTTCATCTAAGTGTTTCTGGATTAAAGGATATGATTAGTAAACAGAGATTTGAGAATGAGAAAGTAAGAGGTATGAAAATTGACTATAAAAGAAGTGAGTAATGACAACTGAAGAATTTTCCAATGAATTTGATACATTATTAAATAGTTATGCTCTATCTCCCAATAAGTATGGGATGGAGAGCAGTCCTCTAACCATAGAGTTGGATGAATATGAGAAGTCAGTGTTTTTAACTAAAGCTCAAGAAGATATTGTTATCAGTTTGTATAATGGGAAAAATCCTACTGGGGATTCTTTTGAGAAAACTGAAGAAATTAGAAGATATCTGAGTGATTTAGTTAAAACTTATACGACTACTAAAGACACATCTAGCACTAATACTGGAATAAACAGTGACTCTATATTCTTCTCTCTTCCTGATGATCTATGGTTTATTACCTATGAGTCTGTTAGATTTAGTGGTGAAGGATGTCTGAATGGAGAAGAGGTCCCAGTGATCCCAACTACCCAGGATGATATAACCAGATCTATTAGGGATCCATTTAGGAGACCTAATAATAAAAGAGCACTAAGGTTAGATCTAGGGAATAATAAGGTAGAAATAATTACTAGTTTAGGTGATAGTATAGATAGGTACCTTGTTAGATATGTTACTAAACCTGATCCAATCATATTAGTAAACTTACCTGATGCACTATCTATTAATGGTGTGAAAGCAAGAACGGAGTGTAAGCTGAATCCTGCTATTCATAGATCTATACTTGAAAGAGCCGTACAGCTGGCCTTATTAAGTAGAACTACTAATATAACTAAACAATAGAAACACGATTGTATAATTTAATCTTAAATTTAAAATGGCAACATTTTCTACAAATCAAGCTAGGCAACTTTATGTAGCCAATGCATTAAAATCTCCTAATGTAATTGCAACTGATGCTGCAGGCTCTATTGCAGTGAAGTCAGATACAGCTAAATCCCATCTGTATTTTGAATACATGGGTGCAGGAGGTATGACTAGAAGTGATCTGATTGATATTAAGAATATCTTGTATGCTAAGGCAACAGATGCAGATGATCTAGCTTATGACCTAGCAAAGTATAAGCTGACTCTTGATACCACTGTAAATGGTGGAGAACCTGTGGTAGCACAAGATTACATTCTTAGAATAGCCTTTAGGAACTATCCTGGACTCTCTGAGGAAGATCAATACTTTAAGTATGGTATGGTACATGCTGTTACTGGTATGACTGCTTCAGACTTTTATAAAACACTAGCCTTGTCACTGGTAAAGAACTTCAGTAGAGAGGAGCAAGGTCTCTTGAAGTTCTATCTGGAAACTGGTGGTACTGACGCAGGCACAGTAGCTGGTACTCCTACAGAGGTTACTAAAGATACTAAAGAAAGCTCTCTCACAGGTACCTATACTGGTATTGTAATTGAAGAGGCTCCTCAAGATTGGATTCTTGGTGTAATGGAGCAAACCCCTGTAAACTTTACTATTCAGCCTGACCTTATTATAGATAATGGTGATGAGAGAATATGGGGAGTAGTTAAGAAAGTAGCATCTACTAATAGTATTCCTGATGGTCATAAGATTGCAGACCTTGAGTATTTCTGTATGGGAGAAAGGGGAGATATTTATAGAATGGTAGGGTTTCCCTATGTAATTCATACTAAATATCTTGTTGATCCTACTATTAAATATAATGTGATTGACATTCATTATGCTTATATTGGCTCTAATGAATCGGTACAGAAATCTGAAAAAGATATTACTATTGTAGTTCCTAAAGTAGGAGCTAAGAATCAAGCAAGTAATGCTCTTGCCAATAGTATAATTTCAGCTATCAATACAGCTACAGGATTAACAATCAAGACACTTGATGTCTCTGGATCTTAAATAGTGTACTAAGGGAGACTCTACAGGTCTCCCTTTAATTTTATGTTACTATGGTACAATTTAATGAGTTAAAGATAAACCCCCAAGGAACTAGTCTCGTAATTGATGTATCTGTAATAGACTCTGCATATTATCAGAATGTTTATTTAGATACCATCTCTATAGATACTCAAGATACCTTTACTGAAAATGGTCCTAGCACAAACACTGCTTATAAGACTACTATAAGTGGTAATAGTAAATCTACTAGGTTAGAGCTAGGAATAGCCGATATCTTACCTTCTCTTCTTGATAATATGTTTTTTGTGTGGGTTAAAACTAAAGGAACACCTTCTTCTTCTACACCTTGTGGAGAAGATAATACATTAACACTAGGGGTAGTAATAGCCCTCTACCCATTATATCAACATGCCTTGAATTATATCAAGGAGATAGAAAATGAATGTGCTATTCCTAAAAGATTTATTAATTTCATACTACAACTTAAAGCTTTTCAACTTTCTGTAAGAACAGGTCATTATCCACAGGCCATTAAGTACTGGGAAAAATTCTTCAAGAATGTAAGAAAAGATGCTGTAGTAGATAAGTGTGGTTGTTATGGAGGACTTAGTTAATACTTCTTTAGACAGATATTTCAATACTCTCTCAAGGTTTGGGTATAGGAGCTATTCTGAGGTAGGAAAGTTACTTATTCTTATTTTTATACAAGAGCTTCTTGAGAGTGATTGTAAATCATTTATTACCAATGAAGAATATATGATAATCAATAAGGCTTTGTATTGTCTATATGGCTCTACATGTCTTATTCCTTATCCAGAATATATGGTAACTACTTCCATCACTTGTAGTGGTAAAACTGTATAACAATCGGTTTAATACTTACAATATGAAAATAATAAAGCCCTTGCTACTTAGATATATTTTACCTATCTTTGTAGCAAGGGTTTAATAATATAATTATATATAAGATATGAGCAAATATAGAGAATTAGTATATATGGTATTGGATGAACTAAAACTATCATCTGATGATTCTTATTTTACTGAAGACCATATAATATTCTTACTTGGTAAATATAGAACATTTTTACTTAAGCAGAGATACTCTGATATTAAGAAACCAATACCTGAGAGTAACTACCAGACTATATGTCTTAATCTTATTCAAGTGCCTGCTATATCAGGAGAACCTTGTGAAGGAGGAGTGTATCTTAGGAGTGATAAAAAGATCCCATTCATAATGAAGATAGGAAATCCAAGAGTATATCCAATAGATTATTATCAGGGAGAAATAACTTATGTAAGTAGAGATAGGATGAGATATGTGGGGTATAATAAGTTTCTTCAGAATATAATATATTGTTCTCTAGGGCCTGATAACTATCTATATTTTAAGTCCAGTAATCCTCAGTATCTGTACTTGGAGGAAGTGAGGTTTACTGGTATTTTTGAAGATCCTATGCTCCCTAAAGAGCTATTATGTCCAAACGAAACAGAACCAATATGTGATCCTATTGATAATGAGTTCCCATTAGAAGAAGCATTGATACCCCCTCTAATAGAGTTAGTAGTGAAAGAACTTTCTAATTCTATTTATAGACCAGAGGATGAGAATAACAACTCTAAGGATGATTTATCAAATGTTTCAGTAAGTAAATAATATGACAGAATCTCAATATAGTCAAGAGAAGAATATAGATTTCCAAGAATTTGCTAGTTCTATCAGGAAAATAAAAGAACATAGAAAACATAAAATAAAGGGCTCTTATGGTATCTATGATGGTTTTAAATATTATAGAAAAATAAAACCAAAGGGTCATGAATATGTACTTACGGAATCTCAATATTTCTATATTACCAGAAGAATAAATGGAATATTGGGGGATATGTTTCTGAAGGGAGAGGATATTGTATTTCCTTGTAGATTAGGAAGATTGGAGATAAGGAAAAGAGAAGCTAAAATAGTTATAGAAAATGAAAAAGTCAAGACTAATTTACCCATTGATTGGGACAGGACTATTAAGCTCTGGTATGAAGACGAAGAATCCTTTAAAAATAAAACACTCGTTAAAGCAGAGGAGAAGAAAGTATATAAAATCTACTATAATAGGTATGTAGCAGAATATACTAATAAAACATTCTATCAATTCCGGGTTAATAGAGATTTGAAAAGAAGATTAAAGGATAGCATAAAGGAAGGAAAATTACCTGATGCTTTTAATTTAAGAGGGCATAGTGCCTACCTCGATACTTAATATATATAATACTATGGCAGAATCTTATGTTAATATTAGATACATCCTGGACAGGATAATGCAACATCCATTAATGCAGGATATCACATTAGAGCAGACTGTTGCATTTACTGTGGACTTTATGAGAATAGTAGGAACTCCAAATATGTTTGTAGAAAAAACTGAAATACTTGATATAGAAAATTATAGAGCTTTACTACCATGTGATTATAGCCAGATGATTCAAGTTAGAAAATTAAATGGACCAACCTTTAGATACTCTTCAGACTCATTCCATATGAGTGAATGCAGGGCATCCAGAGAAGAGTTTACAGATCTAACTTATAAGATTCAGGGAAATATCATATACACTTCTATTAAAGAAGGTGAGATTGAAGTGGCTTATTTAGCCATTGCTACAGATTCAGAAGGCTACCCATTACTTCCAGATAATAGCAGTTATACTAGAGCTCTAGAGTTATATATAAAAAAACAGTGGTTTACTATACTTTTTGATCTAGGAAAGATAGGTCCGGCAGTATTACAGAATACACAACAGGAGTATGCTTGGGCGGTAGGAGATTGTCAGTCTGAATTTAATAGATTATCTATAGATAAGGCTGAATCATTCTTTAATTCTTGGAGAACTCTTATACTGAGAGATTCAGAACATAGAACCGGATTTAGAAATAATGGTACTAAGGAAGTATTAAAACTACAGTAAGCTATGCAGAAACAAGTGCATTTTAGAATAAAAGGCATGCAGAGAGACCTAAGTGCTTCTGCCTTTAGTCCAGAATATGCCTATGAAAATAGAAATATCAGGATAATGCCTACTGATGAGAACACTCTACTCAGTATGGTAAATGAAAAAGGAAATTTGACAACTGACATAGAGAATATCGGCCATGCTCTATCAGGTACTCCTATTGGCCAAGCTCAGATTGATGATAATTGGGTAATATTTACCACCTCCAAATCTTTAGGTTCTGATGATAGGATTTATAAACTCTGGTTTAATGAAGATTCTAAACTGGAAGGAAAATTATTGTATTTAGGGAGTCTAGGATTTAGTACCGATCACCCTATTGAAACCTTGTCTTTTTACGAAAATTCTGATATAAAGAAGATATATTGGGTTGATGGCTTAAATCAACCAAGAGTTATTAATATAATGGCTGCTGATGAAATAATCCAAAAGTGGACTGATACTTCATTCGATTTTGTTCAGAAGTTGCAACTTCAGGAGGTTATTAATATTAGTAGAGATATTGTAACTAATGGAAACTTTAGTCCAGGGGTGATACAATATGCTTTTACCTATGTAAACAGTTATGCACAGGAAAGCAACATATTCTATACTTCTCCTCTATATTATATATCTTATAACAGTAGAGGAGCAAATCCTGAAGACAAGATAGGGAATAGCTTTAATATAGCTATAGATAAAGTTGATAAGAATTTTGAGTATGTTAGAATATATTCTATACATAGAACATCTATAGATGCCACCCCAACTACAAGAAGAGTAGTAGACTTAGCAATTGCTATTCCTGGTAGGTATAGATTACCTTATGTAGCTGACATATGTAACACAGAAGATATACGAGTTTTGAGTGTTTCATCAGGGTCATATACATCCTTGACACTTATACCGAATGAAAGTACAGATCCTGTTCATAAATGGGTGCTTAATTCATCTCAGTATAGTCAAGTCTCTTTACCTGGAGGGAATATAGTATATATAGAGAAAGGAAAAACTCTGGAAATCATAGTGTCTAATCCAGGTATACATGGAGATACACGTCTATATTATCAGGGTCATCTATTAGATGATCCATCGACTTATATACTAGTTGATGATTATTCTAAGAGTCATGTATCCTACACAGACACTGGAGAATCCGGAGATATAATAGATCCTACAGAATTACTATATGTAGGAGGAGAAGAGATTATAGCAAGCACTATAGCTCAGAAAGATAATACATTATTCCTTGGAGATATAGTACTAAACCGTAGATTGATAAGCTCTGCGGTTAAAGATTATTGTAAGTCTTTGACTCCTACGTTTGGAGAAATAGGCCATGCAATAGAATCTCCTGAACCTACTGGATATTATCCATATTATAACTCTTTAAAACAATCGTCTGCAGATATTAAAACATTTAAGTATCTGGAAACATATAGATTAGGACTTCAGTTTCAACATTATACTGGAAAATGGTCAGAGCCTGTATGGGTAAAGGATGTAAGGAATACTGTTCATATAGATTCTAACTACTCAAGTAAAGAAGTAGTTAAGTTAATTCAATGTGATGTTTTATTTAAAAATAGAACAATTATTAATGAGCTATTATCTCAAGGATATATTAGAGTAAGGCCACTAATAGTATTCCCATCATTATATGATAGAGAGTGTATTTGTCAGGGAATATTATGCCCTACTGTTTATAATGTCCAGGATAGATATAATAATGCTCCATTTTCCCAATCCTCTTGGTTCGTCCGAGCTAATGCCCCTTTTGATGAATATAAGGCATTCCATTATAAACAGGTTGGTGAGAATTATAGCGCCGATACTAATGGTAGGGATACAGGTGATTTTGTGAATTTTATTAATTCCAGAGCTGGGATTATGTATAATGGTAAAGGGGAACTGCATTCTGATACAAATTATGATCTCACAGTGACTATAGATACAACTAACAGAGGAGCATGGGCAGAGTTCAGGCATGATTATCCTATTCCATCAAATGATGATAGAAAGGCGGAAATACAGTGTATTTATGATCCTCCTATTAATCCTTATATATCAACAGATTTTGATAATATCAGAGCATCAGAGTGGGTATCAGAAAATAAAGAGAACTTCTATGTAGATCAGTCTATCTTAACTTTCCACTCTCCTGATATTGAATTTGATACGAATGTTAGAAGTATAGATAGTTCTGGCTTAAAACTTAGAATAGTAGGGTTTGTTCCCATAACTTCTTTTGTTGGAGATATAGATATTCAAACCTCTACTCCACCACTTAATTATAAAGGGCAAGACACAATGGCTATGGGATTTTATAAAGAACCTATAGGAGTAGAGAATATCTCTAGATTTGGATATAGAGGTATTATGTCAGGTGCTTTTTGGCTAGACGAACTTAATGGAGCTCTTACAGATAACCCCACATTAGCTCCAACTGGATTTGTAGTATACCCATTTCATAGGAATGGATCTCTTAATAATACTAAGAATGCTACTGACGGGCATAGATCAGCTATGTTAGATAAGAAGAAACTTTCTAATCTGAGGTTCTCCTTAAATTCATATTACTTTAACCCTTCAGATATATGGTACGCTTATACAGCTGGTAGTACAACTAAGACAGGAATATCAGGAGTTTCTATGTTTGATTCAAACGAGGTATCTTTAATCAGAGTTCCCGCTCCTGAAAATTCAGGACTTAGCGATATAAACTATTACGGGAATGTTGATAAAATTATTACTTATCCTTTAGTAGGAGGGAAAAAGGATGGGTATCCCATCGTGACTACCGGGTTGAGGCAGAGTGCAAATAATTTGCACTCTATATTCTCTGGAGACTATGCAATCCTACCAGAATCAGATGCAGAACAATCTACAGGAACAGATCCTGTTAGTATGAAATATAAATCTACTCCTCATGCAGTCTTAGCTCTTAATTACACATCTGACCATAAGATAAGGATACTGCCTACTCTCATGGATAATAATGTGGGGTCTGAAAGTGCTAATTGGTATATAAATAATGGTAATGCTAATTGGTCTAATCATAAACCTTTCTGGTCCGATTCTGAAGCAGTAGGGGTTTCTCAAGATTATCTGGATATTCAAATTCCAATAATCAAGAATGGCTCTAAATCTGGATATGGCCCAGAATTTGGTTGGTTATGGCTAGCTGAGTTATATAATGATAATGTTCAGAATAGGTTTGGGGGTCAAACTGAAGAAGCATTTGAGAATAATCAATGGCTTCCTGCTGGAGAGCCTGTATCTCTTGTTGATGCAGATGGTCATCCTAAAGATGTAGTTTTTATTAGATGGACAGAAGGAGATACGTATTATCAGAGATATGATCATCTAAAGACTTATCCATTTACTCTTGAAGATCAGAATGCTATAACTGATATTATATCATTTATGTGTGAAACAAGAATTAATCTTGATGGTAGGTATGATAGGAATAGGGGACAAACATCCAACTTTGCTATAACTCCTACTAATTTTAATTTAATGAATGATGTATATAGTCAGACTAATAATTTCTTTAGCTATAGAGGTGTCAACTCGAAGAGATTAAACCTGAATAATTTCCATAATGCAATTACTTGGACAAAGACTAAGACTGCTGGGGAATTAGTGGATTCTTGGACTAATGTCACCTTAGCTTCTACTTTAGATCTAGATGGAGATAAAGGAAGTGTTAGAGCCATAAGAAGATTTAATAATAATCTCATAGCTTTTCAAGATAGAGGAATTAGCCAGGTATTGTATAATGAACAGATGCAAGTTTCCTCCACTGACGGAGTACCAATTGAGATAGCTAATAGTGGAAAGGTAAATGGTAAAAGATATATAACTGATAAAGTGGGGTGCTCCAATAAATGGTCAATATGTGAAACGCCTAATGGAATATATTTTATAGATGATATAACCAAGGGAATATTTCTATTTAATGGAAAGCTCGATAATATATCTGATAGATTAGGATTCCACTCATGGATCAATGCCAAATTAACTGGCATAAACATATGGGATCCTGTTAATTTCAAGGGCTTTGTTACTTATTATGACAAGGTAAATGGAGATGTATTCTTTATATCGAAGGATGAGTGTCTGGCATTTTCAGAACCACTCTCTCAGTTCTCTTCTTTTTATAGTTATGAGCATACTCCTTATTTTATAAATCTTAAAGATAAGGGACTGGCTCTTAATCCTGCAAGTGGAGGTACTGTGTATAGAGTATGGCTTCATAATGAGGGAGATTATAATATGTACTTTAATAAGTATCAGCCTTTCTCTACTACTATAATAGCTAATCCTGATATGCCTCTAGATAAAGTATTCAATACTCTGGAATTTAGAGCAGATTCTTGGAATAAAGACTCTTTACTTAATACTACCTTTGATACTTTGACCACTTGGAATGAGTATCAGTCAGGTGTTTCTACTCTTAATAATGTTATTGGGAAACCTGCAACATTAAAAAAGAAGTTCAGAATATGGAGGGCTAATATACCAAGGGATATCTCAAATAATAGAGATAGAATGAGAAATCCTTGGTTGTATATCAAGTTGTCAATGGAAACCCAGAACACTAATAAAACCCTACTTCATGATATGATAGTCCATTATTTTGAATAATAACTTTCTAAGGGGTGAGTAAATGATTTCATTTATTCACCCTTATCATTTTATATAAACAGTTGATATTTTCGTAATAGTATCTTATCTTTGTAATCAAACATATATAATATGCCTAAAAGAAGAATTATAAGAAAATCCAATAAACCACTTAATATATTTGTGGATGGTGGAGATATACAGACTCCTAGTGCAATGGATAAAGCTTCAGCTTTGAGTGGTAATATCTCTGCTGTGGGAGCAGGTTTATCTAATATGCTGGGGGCTAGTATGCAGAATGCTCAATTAGCCGATGCTTCAGATATTGAGAACTCCATAGACCAAGCTCAATCATATGTAGTCGGAGCTAATAATAATGAAGATTTATTGAGTGAATGGGGTAACTACTCTCCTCTTGAAGGAGTATCTTGGAGTGATGTGAGAGGTGGATCTACTGGGCAGAGACTAGGAAACACATTAAGTTCTATAGGCTCTGGGGCAGGTGCAGGCGCTGCTGTAGGAGGACTTCCAGGAGCTATTATAGGAGGTGTAATAGGGCTAGGTAGTGCTATAGGAGGGTGGATTGCTGGAGATACTAAAGCAAAGAAACAGGCTGATGCCTATAACCAACAGATAAAAATAGCTAATGCCAAGAATTTAGCTTCTCTTGAGAATAGAGCTGCCAATATAGATACTCAGAATGATATTAATGCTATGGCTGCTTATGCTGCTGATGGAGGTAAAATCCACATCAAGAAGAAGAATAGAGGTAAATTCACAGCAGCAGCTAAAAGAGCTGGCATGGGTGTTCAGGAGTATGCAAGGCATGTATTGGCTAATAAAGACAGGTATTCATCTACCTTGGTAAAAAGAGCTAACTTTGCTAGGAACGCCTCTAAGTGGAAACATGCAGATGGAGGACCATTAGAATGGTGGCAATACCAGGCTCCTGAATTTATAATTGGTAAATCTGAGAATGACTTGTATGATAAATCTTCTATGGATAATTTTAGAGATAAAGTTATTAGAGAAAGTTCCAGATATGATGGAACATCAATAGAAGATTTAGAACCTATGGAGTTAAGGGATTCTTTACTTAGCAATACATCCGGATATATAGATAAGAGCAGGCTTGACAGATATAAAACTGCTCTAAACAATAATGATTATTATACGGCTCTTGATCTTGGAATATACAATATTGATAAAAATAATAATCTCTACTTTAGAGATGTAGATACTAATAAGGCAAATGAAGTATCTTCTTATCTTAAGAAGAAAGGACTAACAAAGGATCAGTATGGTGTAATAATGGATAATATATATAGAGAATCTGGATTTGATCATACTGCTGGCCGTAAGTATAAAAATGGAGAGGAGGATTATGGATTATTCCAGTTTACTGACTCGAAAAGTAGTGATTCTCTATCTAGATACAGGAAATTTTTAAAAGATAAAGATAGGAAAGATGGGATAGAAAGCCAGATAGACTTCTTCATAGAGGAATATTTACCCTCAAGACCAGGATATGAAATATGGAATCAAGAAGATGCGGATCTTAACCAATTGTCCGATTTCATGTTCCAAAAGGTATTGTCCCCTAAAAAATCTATTAGAGAAAATCCACAATACATAGAAAGACAGAGAAGAGCTGCTAATAGATTTTCCAATACCTATGCAGACGGTGGAAGCTTGGTACATGGAGGTGATTTCTCAAATGGAGTTACTGTTATTGGCAATGGGGGAATTCATGAAGAGAATCCTTTAGAGGGAGTCCCAATGGGTATTGCACCTGATGGGGCACCTAACCTTGTTGAGCAGGGAGAGGTGAAATTTAATGATTATATCTTTAGTAATAGATTATTCGCTACAAAAGATTTATTATCTTCTTATAATCTTCCTACAAGTTACGCCAATCATTCATTCGCAGATATTGCTGAGAGAATGAGTAAAGAGTCTTCAGAAAGACCTAATGATCCTATAAGTAAAAGAGGTTTAATAGATACTATGACAAAGTTACAACAAGCACAGGAACAGCTTAGGAGTGAAAGACAATCTAGGAAATATGCTAAGGGGGGCCATCTTTTCCCAGACGGAGGCATTCAAGTACAAAACTTTCCCTCTGTTCTGAATGAAGATGAAGATTATCTAGTGGGAATGCCTTCTCCTACTGCAGATACAATCTCTTTAAGAGGTAATAGAGGTGTAGAATGGCCTTCTCCTACTACTCCTACACAAGGAAAAGATTTATCATGGTTAAGATATGCACCTGCTATAGGTTCTGGTTTAGGGGTTTTATCTGATGCATTAGGTATAACTAATAAACCTGATTATGGTAATGCTGATATGATAGGTAATATGGCTAATAATCTTACAGAGGTAGATTATACTCCTATAGGAAACTATTTGACATATAAACCACTAGATAGAAACTATTATATTAATAAACTGAATGCACAATCTGGTGCTACCAGAAGATCTATAATTAATCAATCAGGAGGTAACAGAGCTACAGCTATGGCTGGACTATTAGCTGCTGATTATAATGCTCAAGGTAGACTAGGTGACTTAGCTAGGCAGGCTGAAGAATATAATCTTGCCCAAAGAGAAAGAGTTGAGGCATTCAATAGAGGAACTAACCAATTTAACTCTGAAATGGGATTAAGAGCTGCTATAGCCAATCAAGCAAATGATAAATTGAGGTTACAAGCAAAAACTGCTCAGGCTCAATTAAGAGACCGGGCAGATATGAGATCTTCTGCAGGAAGAACTGCTAATCTAACCAACCTATTTGACTCTCTTGGAGACATAGGTAGAGAAGAGACAGCAAGAAATATGATTTCCACTAACAATGCCCTATATTACTCTATTGACAGAAATGGTAGGATCCATTATAAGAATGGGTATCAAGATTTGAGTGATATAGAGAAAGAATCTGTAAGAGCAGAAGCTGCAAGAGCAAGTAAAAGAAAATCTAATTCCAGATTAAATTATATAACAATACCGAACAGATAATATGGCAGCTAATTATATAGTAATTAATAGTAAGTTCAAGCCTTTTTCCTATGCTGAGATGCTGCAGCCTGTACAGATGTCTACAGAAGCCCATCAGGATATTGAAAATGCCTATGCAGATTTATCAGCTAAAGCTAATGTATGGGATGAATTAGCTAATGAACAAACTGATCCTTATGCCTATAACCTATATAAGTCTTATTCTGATGATCTTGAGAAACAAGCTGGACAATTGGCAAGAGAAGGATTAAGTCCTATCAGTAGGCAGAATATACTTAATATGAGACAAAGATATTCTAAGGATATAATACCCATAGAACAAGCTTATCAGAGGAGAAATGAGTTAATTAATGAGCAGAGAGAGGCCTTATTAAGAGATAACACCATGATGTTTAATACTGATGCCTCTATGCTCAGTCTTGATGATTTAATAAGAAATCCCGCTCTTTCATATCAAATGCAATCTGGAGAGGCCTTAGCTAAACAGGCTGGAGAAGCTGCAAAAAATCTTTCTCAAGTTATAAGAGATGACCCTAGAAAGTGGAGTAATATATTAGGGGGGCAATATTTTGAATCAATAGTAAGAAGTGGTTATAGCCCTCAAGAAATTGTGGATGTATTACAGAAAAGCCCTAATGGGCAAGCTATACTTAAGCAGATATTAGATGATGTTATAGGTAGTTCTCAAATTCCCAACTGGAATAATCAGGAACTAATAGACAGGGCCTATAATTATGCTGGAAGGGGGCTATGGGAAGCTATAGGCAAAACTGATTACCAGACTCTGAATAATAAATATTATGACTATGCTATGAGAGATTACCTGTCTAGAAGAGGTTCAGGCAAAGAAGATACCCCTAAAGAGAGGTCTCTTTTAATAGCCCCAAGAGCTGTGCTAGGAGCTACAGGCGAAATGCCTAAAGAGCAGTTAGAGACTCTTAGAGGATTAAGACCTACTACTACAGGATATACTACAGATAGATTGGATTCAGCACAAAAAGAACTAGATATAGCCCTCGAACAGTATCATAGCGTAGTGAACAATCCATCATTTGATATGGGTAAAATACATGCCTATATACAATCTCCTGGCAGATTATCCAGATCTATAGATGGAGTAGATATACAGACTGGCCCTGATGGATTACCACTAGGCTATAGCCAGTATATAAAGGCCTCTCGAAATCTTGATAAAGCTAGAGAGAAATTAGTAGAGGAGCGTAGAAATCTAACAGAACTAGAAGAAAAATATAGATTCTTAGGAGGCACTCCATATGAAAATATAAGTATAGGCCTACAGCTGGATCAAACTCAAGCAAAGCAAGATAACTCTTTCTTTCCTCTAAACATTGATGAAACACAATATAAAAAGGTAAGAGCTGGGATCAAAAATGTTCTGAAATCTGCCTCTAGGGAAGATATTAAGAAGAAGGGGTTTGGATTAGTAAATAATAGGGGAAAATTCCTTAGCTATAAGCAACTAGATGATATAGATTTTAATGAAGTTCAAATTAGAGTACTAGATAAGGGAGGTGATCCTAAACTGGAGCTGGTTTATGAAGGAGAACCATATACACTTTATGGTCTAGAAAATGTAGATAAATTCAATCAGGAAATAAGTAAAACTAATGAATATCTTGGGGATTTCTCTAATAATATAGCTAGGAATTTATCACCAATATCTCATCAACAGTACCAAGCTATCATGTCTGGTGCAGACGTTAGAGATATGTCTAATGTTTCTATATTTCCTATCGAAGGATTTCCAAATCATCAAGGAGCTGCACTATATGATGCTACGAGTGGCAATATAGTTAAAATTTTAATGGATAGTAGTGGAAGAGTACTAGCTGTTAATACTCTTCAAGATGAATTGAATGGTGGAGAGAGGAGAGATGAGTATATAAGAACCATGGGCTCTACAGCATTGTATGACTTATTGGAGCTATTTGCTGCAGAATCTGAATAAATATGGATATGGAAGAAGAAAATAAAAATTATTATATGGAGCAAGAAATAGGAGGATCTGATGTTGCTCCTGTTTGGAATCCTGCTTATCTTACAGAAGAGTATAAGCCATTTGAGACAAAGCCAAGGAATCGTAATGTAGGACAATACTTCACGAATGATTCTAAATATGATGAGTACTTAGGGGATATACCCACTTCTATTAATGAAGGACTTATTATAGATGATTTAAGAGCTCGTAAACAGTCAGGGTGGGATATGGCTGGTAATGCTCTGGTTAATAACCTAGTTATTGCTGGTACCACAGCTGTGGGTGGAGTTATAGGCTTAGTAGATGGAATATTCGAGTTTGTTGGATCTGGAGAGATAGATAGATTATGGAATAATACTGTAAATAATAAATTAACAGAGTGGCAGGAGTCTGCAAGAGAGGCGTTTCCTATTTATAGAGGTAATGAGTACCAGAATAAGTCTCTTATTGGTAAGATGGGATCTGGTATATTCTGGGCTGATTTATTCCAAAACTTAGGTTACACTGAGGGTATGCTTATACCTGGTGCAGGTGTATCTAGACTTCTATCAGGAGCTCCTAAATTTCTATCTAGGGTTATCCCTTCCTTAGTATCATCTATTGGTGAGGCAAGTATAGAGGCAGTGTCAAATAGAAATGAAGAAGTAGAATATAAAAAAGCTATTGCAAATCAGAGATATAATGAACTAGCTTCAATGGGCTATGACTTGGGGGAGCTGAATAATCAATATATGCAGGATCTCCAAAACATAGAAGACGATGCTACTAAGGCTGGTAACTTCATCTTTGCCTCTAATATAGCTCTGCTCACTATGTCTAATAATATTCAGTTTGGGAATCTTTTCTCTAGAGGATTTGGAACTGCAAAGAGACTAAAAGGAGCTTTAAAGAGAACTGGAGATGCTTTTTCTGCTGACAATGCAGCTTGGTATCTAGCTAAAACTGGAGGCAAAAAGGTATTAGATGCTTTTTCTGAGGGTACTGAAGAAGTTATGCAATCCATCATTAGCAGTACTCCCCAGAATTACACTGATTATAATACATTTAATGAGAGTATATTTAATCCAGAAAAGAGAGAGCTTACTGCAAACTTATGGTCTGCCTTTGGTAAATCATATTCTGATACTATGCAGGATAGTAATACTGCCGTAGACTTTATGTCTGGATTTCTTATAGGAGCTATAGGTGTTCCTATGCTGAAAAAGGGAGGATTTCCTCTTACACTGGAGAACAATGCTTTTATTGAGATGAGAGAAGCCTATAATCAAGCTTCAGAAGCTCAAGAACTAGCTACTCAAATAAACACAAGGTTACAGAATAGCAAAGAGATTAATAGTTACTATAATGGCCTTGTCAGGCATATGGCTATACAGGATGATATGAATAGAGCTTTGGATTCTGATGATACATATAATTATAAAACAGCAGAGTCTGCTCAATTCATCTCTGATGTTATGATGTTTGATGATGCTGGAGACTTAAACTATTTAAAAGAACTCATTGGGAATTCAGTTGATTTATCAGATGAAGGAATAAGTTCTATTATACAGGAGACCTCTAAGGATGGAGAAGGACCATTCATGCAGAATGGCAATGCTATGGATATAGAATCTGTAAGAACTATATTACAGCAAAGGATAGAGTCACTACAATCTAAGGTTGATACTTATAGTCAAGATAAGCAATCATTTGAAGAGAACTATCCTAATATGGATAAAGAGGCTTTAGAAAATGGTTTATTCTTGAAGCAGCAATTTAGGGATCATATATCTAGATATGACCAATTATCTGATGAAATATATGAAGGTATAAATTTTCTTCTAGAGCCCTCTCCACAGTTATCTTCTCAGTACAGATTCTCTACTAAAGAAGACATGATAGAGACTTTAGCTTCTAACCCTTCATTTAGAGCTACTGTAGATGCCCTACTTAATGACGATTCCCCTTCTATACCTTTTGATGAGAAGCAGTCATTAGTTAATAAGATTGAAGATTTGAATAAGATCAGTAAGGGACTTGAGAGTATTAATAAATCCTTAAAAGATATTATAGCAAATCCTAAGAAATCAAAGAGAGAAAGAAATAATGCTGCTAAGAAGAGAGTAGAGGAGGAAGCAACTAGAGTAAGAAATGATATAAAGTCTAGATTATCTCAAGCTACCACACTGTCAGAATTTAGAAAAACCTTTAATGACGACCAGCATACTATTCTAAGAGATGAGGCAGTTGAGGAGCTGAACAATGAGGGGAGTTCTTTAGCAAGAAATTATAAAGAAACAAAAGATTATAATATAAAGCTTAGGGAGGTTTTGAATTCTTCTCAGGAAGAGCAAGCAATAAAAGAGGATGCTTTAAAGATATGGCAGAATCAATATGAACGTTCCAATAATTTGAATGAACTAGCTAATCCCAATTCTCCCTATCTGAATGATGAGGATGCAACATATGATGAGGCTCTAACTCCTGAACAGAATACTCTCAAATTTCAGGAGGCTCAATATGCTTTACTTAAAGCTTTGAATCAAGTCAATAATGATGAAAAGTTTAGAGATAAGTTCTCTAGGAATTATAGAGTATTAAGGAAAAAGGGTTCTCCTAATCCTACCGCACCAGTATCGGATGTTACAGGAAGTAGTGAAACTACTACTATTCCTCCAGTAAGTCCTACCTCATCCATAGCTTTAAGTCAGAACTCTTCGGTTGGTAATATAACTTCCTCTGAAGTTAGAGATGAAAATAAGAGCCTTAATGATAAGGTAGAAACTACTCAATCTATAGATAGAGAGTATCAAGGGAAAAGACCATATTATAGGCCATCTATACCTGAGATACATATTGAAGCTAGTAAAGAGGGAGATTTCAGGCCTTTTAATATAGTAGCTCCTGAAAGACAGCAGGGAGTAAACTTTGATGCTCTATATAATTATCTTAGAGATAATAATGCCTTTAATTACGTTAATGAAGGTAATCTTAGAGTAGAGGATGAAGTGGGATTTATGATTGATCCTAGCTTTAATGATAATACTATTTTCCTTATAGATACTAAGAATAATCAGGTAATAGGCAGTCTTGATGAATCTGAATATTCAGTAAATAGATATGAAGGACTGGAAGCTCTTGAGCAGAGGATAAGAAAGGAGTTTAGAGAGCTAGGAGATAAGACTAAGAGATTCATAGCTACTCCTACCACTAGAGTATCAAAGATAATGGTAGGAAAGATTCCTTATGGTACGGAAGAGAGGAGTTTAGCTGATATTCCTAATGTATCTGCACCAGGGAGATCTGCTATTTTCGGTATAGTTAGAAATGGCACATTATCAACTAATAATAGACTGGATGATAGTCTTGTTATTAAACCTGTAGATATGAGTAATAAGGAAGGTAGATTGTACCTTCTTATACCTAATGCTGCAGGAAAATACTCTCCTGCAGCTGTAAGAGTAAAGCACTTTAATAAGAGAGAATTTAACCCTGAAGATATCCAAGTTCAGAACACTCCAATATTTAAGAGTATATTAAAAGCAATTAATATGCTAGCTTCTTCTAATGGTGAGACAGATGTCACAGAGGCTATGAATGAGCTAAGAAAATATTTGTATATAGATACTAGTGGAGATACTAGAACTGTACATATTGATTGGTTTTCTTCAGAGAATGGAAGTGGTATTAAATTTACCAAAACATATAGAAATGCTAGGGGAGAAGAAATATATGAGAATATCAATGGAAAGAGAATTAGGAAACAGGATACTACATTCGTAGTATTAAATGACCCTAATTTTATAGGTAGTATATTTACTACTGATGATATTAGAGAAGGCCAGTCCACAGTGGATATTAATGCTGTTACTCAACAGATATTAGACACTCTTCTTGACTTTGATTTGCCTATTCAGGTAAATATTGGTATGATAAACAATGGTGGGTACAATAATATGTTAATTAATTCAAATGTACTTACCTCGAATATCTCTGATGCCAGAGTAATAAGTAGCTGGTTTACCACTGATTATTTTGATGTGGAAGGTAATCTACATGCTTCAATAAGTCCTGCTTCTGTATCTCCCGGTGTTACAAGAAAGATTCAGAATCCAGTAGGGGGACTAGATAGTTCTATTCCTGGCACTAAAATCATTGTGGGAGGAATTACCTATCATGCAGATTTGACCAGGGGAATTATTTATGACAGCAATGGGCAGGAAGTTCATCCAAAGAATGCTGAATTAATTAATGATTTGGCTTGGACAAGTAATAATTTTGGAGAGGCGTCTAATGGCTCTATGATATGGGATAATAAGGTACTACTACCTAGTGGTAAAGTACTCAATAGAGAAACTCAGAAATACCTGACAGGAAAAGAGGCAGAAGAGGTCAAATCTAAGATAGCAGTAAGAGAGGATGCAGTTGCTGATACTAAAAAGGTAATAGCTAGTATAGCTGAAAATCAAAGAAAGGTAGATAAGGATAGGACTGATAGTGACTACTATTATATATTAGAGGATGATGGTGAGTATCATGCTTATGATAGGGTACATAAAAGATTAGGTGATAATTGGATAATCTCAAAGAAGCAATTGGATACTCTGAAAGAAGTGAGAACTAAATTAGCACAATTAGTAGATGATCCTAATAAGTTTAATAATTATCTGGCTAATTTAGGTAACCATTATAAAATAGATTTAACCCTCTATAATAATAGGACTGATGTAAAGAGTAGGAATGAAATAGCTACTATTATACAAGATAGCATGTCTGGTACTAACTCTAAAAGAGCTTTGGATGCAGGTGGTATGATAGATAGTACAGTTAGAAAATGCTTCACATCCAATGAGACTCCTATTAGACCATCTAATATGAATAGTCAAGCTTTCTCAGAACTCATTGACTCTCTAACTGAGATAAGATCTAATATGGAGGCAAGGGGGGAGAGGTTCCTAACTAATAATATTGTGCTCTTTCAGAAGTATGAGGATGGGACAAGAGTTGCAGGAGAAGTAGATATTCTTTCAGTAGATTCTGATGGAAACTTTAGAATATATGATGTCAAGACAAGTAAATACAGTTTTCATGACTTTACTAATAAATATGGGGAGAGAGTAAATTACTTTAGAACAAAAGCTCCATCTCAAAGGATGAGTAATTATGATTATTACACACTCCAATTGAGTGCTTATAAGAATCTATTTGAATCTCAGTATCATACTCCTATTACTACTTTAGCTATTCTGCCTTTTAAATTAGACTATAGCAGTGACAATAGTATTAGAGGTGTAACGAAAGAAAAGGGTATAATAATTAAGTACAATCCTGCTGTAAATGTTCCATTGGTTGGTGCTGTTAGAGCTAATACTTCTACTGAAGTAGATTCTTCATTACCTATATTTAATAGTACAAATGAAACTCAGGAACCTATTAATAATGTATTGCCTGAATATAACCTTGAAGGATCTAAAGTAGGGTATTTTGTTCATGACGGTAAGTTATATAGAGGGTATTTAACTCCTATTGGCAAGATAAATGGGGTGGATATTTATATGACCAAAATTCCTAATTTTACCAAAGGATTTAATGAAGAAGCTCCTCATGTAGCTAGTAATTCATATTTAGTAGTATTTCCTAATGGCAATTCATTTACTCTTATTGAGAATGATCCTTTAACTATGAGTGAACAGCAAGTTAAGGATACTATTAAGGAAGCTCTTAGTAAGAATCCTCAGAGAGTGCAGGATATGGCTGATGAGAAAACCATTATGTCTAACCTAGAGGTAGATACCCCTAGGTCTGCAGAAGCAAATATACAAGATACTCCGGCTACTATAATTTCTGCTCCCTCCTCTATTACTGGTGCAAGGAAGACTATTCAGGCAGAGCAGGCTATTACTGAAGAGGATGATGAATTTGAGCCAGATCTAGATTTAACCAAATTTAGAGAGGTAGATACTGATAGACCATCATGGGACAGAGAAAAAGAACTGTCTTGGTTAGATAAGGTTCTGCCTCAATTGTCTAAAGAGGATAGAGTGAAGATATTTTCTGGACTTATTAAAGTGGGAGAATCTGGAGCTGTTGCCTGGGGCCAATTCAACAATGGAATAATTACCCTATCTGATATAGCTGCAGAAGGAACTACTTATCATGAAGCATTTCATGTAGTATTTGACCTACTTCTTGACCAATCTGAAAGGCAAGCTCTTTATGATGAAGCTAGAAGGATGTATGGGGATAAAGATAATCCATCTCTTGAAGAGGCTATGGCAGAAGGATTCAGGGAATACGTAATGACTAGACAAGAGGGAGGGTTACTCAATAAAATTAGAAGTTTCTTTAAGGATTTATGGATTAAGGTATCTAATTGGAAAAAGTTACAGCCCCATCTTATTGCTTATTATCAAATGATAAATGAGGGAAAATATGCTGAGGCTGATTATAGAGTTTCCCCTATTAGTTTAAGAAAATCTGTAGAATTTTCCTTCGATACATTAGATAATGAAATTAGAGAAGCTCTTTTAAATAAGGGTTGGACATCTGAGAAGTTTGATTCTATATCTCAAGAAGAAAGAGATCAAGCAATTAGATGCTATAGCTTCTAATATATAACTTAGTAAAAAATAAGGGTAAAGGAGAGTTTCCTTTACCCTTTTTCATTATAAGTCATCATCAGATCTTGATTCTCCAGACAGCCACATAAATAGGAATGAGGCTATTATGAATGTTACTATAGTTAGTAATATATCAATAATAAATATCATAATTATTGTTGTTTAAAAAATGATATGGCTTCTTCGGGATGTAATCCCCTATAAATAGTCTTATTGAATGGAATTACAGGAGAATCGAAGAATGCTTTATAAGCAGTACTATGCCCCTTATATCTTCCATATTCCAACTCATCCATATAATTCATAGGATTGAGTAATTTAGTAAGATTCAAGATATTCTGTATAGTATTAATGCCAGCTGCAGGTGATTGCAATATTCTCAATCCTTCCGTAACCATAGATTTACCAGGAATCATCACTCCAATTTCAGTATATAATCTTCTAGCCTGATATTCAGCCATTTTCATTGCCCAAGGTCTGTCTTTATCATCATCCCAGTCAATAATGCCTAATATAGTGGCTACTACAGCAAAGTGACCTACTTCTGTCATAGCTCTGGCTAGATTAGCCTTCTCTGTTGTGGTAAGCTCATTCCATCTGGCTGCAATATTAAACTGAGCTTCTCTTAGATCTCTAGCTAATTGAAGTAGGAACCTACCACTGGTTCTATAATATCCTTCAGTCCATGCATCCAAATCATAATTATAAGATGCAGGCTTGAACCTTCTATTATATGCAGATCTCATCCATTTCCTATACATCATTCCTAACCTACCTAAAGCTAATTTCTGAAGAGCATTCCTATCAGCCTTATTATAAATACCATGCATTCTCTCATTAAGTGCAGCACTTCTCCTACTAAATTTATACTCATCTTCTTTAGTAAAAGGAGTACCATCCTCTTTTGTGTATCCATCTTTCAGTTGCAGTCTTGCTCCAGCTTTTTTGTTACTTGGATCTATAGGAACTACTTCCATAGCATCATACAGACTCACAATCTTACCATTAGGAGCTCTCATCTTATAAGCATTAGCAAGAGCTAGTGATGTTCTAGTCTGCATCCAGTGTTCTCCAGCATTAGTTAAAAAGAACAGAGTGTTCATACCAAATAGTCTACTGAACCAAGTCTTCCTGTCAAAATTAAGATCTCTTATATTCTGCTCATAATCTTGCATTACATTAAACTTCTCATTCCATAATGCTAATTTACTAATCTTAACTCTATTCCCTATTTCTCCAAGGAAAGCTGCCAACTCTTTTGCATAAGTCTTATCAGCCTTAAGAACATCTTTTTCAGTAAAGAATTCTCTGGAAAAAGCTTCAGTTCTCATCATTACCTTTCCGGTAGCTACATTAGAGATTGCTAGAAGAGTATTGAGGGCCATATTACCTATGGATGTGATAGTATTTAATAGATTAGCTGCCTTTCCTTTATCTATATTTGTCTTACCGAAAGTCCCCTCATCTTTCATATACCTATTGTACACTTGCATATCAAAGAAATCATCAAGTCTATTACTAATATTAGTATCACCTCCACTCTTTGTCAGCTTATTCTCAATAGTTCTACCGAATATTTTGAACTTCTCAACCAAAGGTTTGTCACCATCTGTTTGAGTTACTTCTCTATCTTTGATTAAAGACCTCCCTACTTCTAGTACATCAATGATTTTATTCATCTCTTTGTAGTCATTAGCCATAGCTGCATAGGCTGTTAAAGTAGAGACTATATCAGTCGATATATCATTAGGGCTCTCTCCCTTTTTCAATCTTGTATAATATATAGGAAGAGTTTGTACTTCTCTACCTTCAAAATCCATCATGATATTCTTATCTCCAAAGTCAGTATCATCTGATCTTCTAATAACAAGATCTTTAAGACTTTCCCAAACTTGTCTGGCTCCTGACTTAATATCATCAGATGATTTAACTCTTTCTAGGAAGTCTTTTCTTATCTTAACAGCATTAAGAAGATTAGTACTTTTTTCAGGTAAATAAGAATCAAGTTTGGCCTTAATATCCATGACGGTATTGTAATATTCTTTCTGGGCATTAGATAGTTGGTTAAACTTGGAATTAGTATATAGAGATAATTTTGGCACCATCTTACCATCTACTCTCTCCATATTATTCTTTATCCAATCCCACTGTTCTCTATTATACTTTATAGTATCTTCCCCTATAGGAACTTCACCATACTTTTCATCAAGAGACTTTATAAATTCATCCCTCTTTTCTTTAAATAATGGCCAATTTATCTCAGATATATAATATCCTGTCATGTTACCATTACTGTCTCTTTCAAACATCCAATCAGTATCCTTAATACCTGCTCTCTCAAGTTTAATAGTAGCTGCCTGTAGCTGTTTCATTACTTCTAAAGTCTCAGTCCTAGCATTTTCTTTACTTCTTTTGACTGCTTGATCTACTACTCTTAATATAACATCTGAAGAATCTGCCATACTATCTAACCATCTATCAAAAATTGATATATCTTTATCAACAGCAGTCATCAAATCTTCAACTGTCATGGTTTTGCCTTTATATTTTCCAAATGATATTTCTATTTGATTTCCAATAAATGGCTTTAGAAAATCTAAGAACAAAGGCATTGCTGCCTTATTATAGCTGGCTTTCAAATCAGCAATTAAAGAAGCAGTATCATTCAAAGCTACTCTGACTTTTTGTCCATATCTATTATCCTTATATCTCTCTTCATCTAATAACACATCCCTTATCTCTTCAATAATATCTCCATAAGAGTAAATATAATTCCTTATATCCCTAAGTACAGAAGCCTCCTTTTTAATATCTCCACTTGAATTATCTCTGATAGATGAGAGCCTATTACTTAATTTCCCAAGCTCTTCAAGAGCACTAGATAAGAAAGAATAAACCCCTTCAATTTCATTGTTTTCATCAAGCATTAACTGAAGATTGTCTATAAGCTCTCTCTGCCTTACATCAAATTGACTCTTTGGGTTTCTTTTTCCATAAATTTCCAATCTCTTCGATTCCACTTCAATTATATTTGTAAGAAGTTTCTTATCTCTCTGTACTCTCTCACTTACTTGATAGAATTTGTTCCCTGACGCTATATTATCAACACTAATATCCTCATCAAGTCTCCCACTAAGAATATCTCTTGCTAATTCTCCAAAGTGCTTGTCTGCTTGATAGATAGCTCTCTGTACTTGAGTAGCTTCTATAGTCTTAAAGAAGGATTTAATAGCTGCTATTACTCTTTCTAAGAGGTTTTTATAGGGCTTCTGTTCTATAGGCTCTGTATTCAATAGGTGCTTAGCAAGTAATTTACCAGCTGCCTCCTTAGCTAATTTAGCAGTATCTCCATTATATAAAGTATTATAAGTATTGAACTCATCTCCTAATATCTCTTCTACCAGATTATTAGAATGCAGATTATTAATAAGTCTGCTGACTAGTGGATGATCACCTAAAGCTTCTAGAGCAAAGTGAGCAAATTCTTCTGGGAGAGCACTCTCTCCTCTGTCTCCATTAGCTAATCTTATTAGTTCTATCATTCCATCAGCTGATACTTTTGCTGTATCAAAGTCTGCTACTCCATTTACTCCCAATCTTTCCTCTAAGTCTGTTAATGCTCCTATTTTAACTCCATGTGCTTCCAGAATCTCTCTTAGCCTATTGTTAAGGTTTGTATTATATTCCATTTTATCAGCTTCCAGAGACAACATCTTATTTCTCTTCCTGACTTCTACACCTATAAATTCTCTATAAGATTCATTATCCTGGATCTTAATGATTCTGGCCACATAGTCATTTCTAAAATCTGAATTTTGATTAAAAGATATAGCCTTCTGGAGTAGTTTTCGATAGTTCTCATCATTGTTTATCCAAAGTGCTGGCCTGTCTGACCCTCTCTTATAGTAGCCTACCTCTTTGTTGAGCATCTTAATGATTTTCGCCTCTGAAATTTTTTCGCCATATTTAGGTAATTCTCTAAGTAAATCCTGAATCTTAGGCTCATTATTATCGTCTAGAGTAAACTTAGGATTCCAATCTCTAATAAAGTCAGCGTTTTTAGTAATTAGATAAAGTCTGACCGCTTCCTCTCTATTATTGCCAGTGTAGCCCAGCAAGCCCTTAAAGAGCTTGCTGTCTACTTTCTGGCCTTTATTATTGGTAACTTGAGGAATTAATGCACAAGTTCTAGCCATATATTTCCTATTTTATATTCATTGCTCCACAAATAACATCTCCATTTGCATCCCTATATTCTGTATTAGGTTGTATAGATAAAATATCATCTTCCATAGTATAGCCTTCAAGAGGAGTTCCATATACCTCATTAAAAGCTTTATTGATTAAGTCCTGATCTTCAGCTCTTAGATTACTTGATTCCATCGAGTCACCTTCTGAAGGATCCTCTAAAGAGGTAGAGTCATCTTCCGAAGTAATGTCACTGTATTTTTCAGTATCTTTAGAAAATATAGATTCAATCTCTTCTACATCTTTACCATACTCATATTCAATGAAATTGTTCTTAACTCCAAGAGGAAATATTCTCTTGTAGACAGCAGTATCATTAGAGGACTCTTCCAGTCTATAATAGACAATTTTCCCATCATGCATCTTGGCTATGAAGTTACGGAAATCATATGCTGTAAGACTACCTATTCTTACAAAGTCCTTTACTACCTTTCTATCAGAAGGATTGGAATCAGGACCAATCGTAAATTCAACAGTAGATTTCAATCTTCCCTTATCTGTTGTAAACTTAACTGTAGTACCAGTAGGTATCATCGGAACTAAAGCTCTATTATCCAAATGATTATAAACATACTGATCTACAAAATCTGAATAGTCATCTTCATTTATCAATAGACTCCTCAAGGTATCTATGTAATCAGGGATTGCTAATTTTACAGACATTGGAGCTAGGTGAGTAAAAGTCGATGGCCCAAATGCAAACCCATTCCTATAATACTCATATCTTATCAAGTCTAGAGCCAACTTCTGGGCCTCTGGATTATCCATATATAGCAAAGATTCCCAATCTCTAGTATATTTCTCCTTTAGAGAGGGATTTAAGCTTCCGGCATTTCTAAAAACTAGTACGTCTACAGGGCTGGAATCAGATCTGACAACTCTTAATCTTTTGATAAAATCGAGACTAGCAATATCTTCATTTTTGGAGATTACTTCTTTAAAGTGCTGTGGAAATTGGGTTACAAACCATCTCCTTTTTTCCCTAGAGGACACTGTAGCCTCGTCTCCAAAGAAGGGAGTCTTAGACATAATGTAAGTTATCAAGTCATTATAAATATTATTCATAGTTTTAGCATCCAACACTCCTGTTCTGGTATAACTCCTCAAAGTGTCTATAACTTTCCTAAATGATGGTGTAAACTGTGGAAAATATTTCCCCAGAAGATTCTCTGACTGCTTAACTCCAAGAGTATAGAATGCTTGGAGGAAAGGAAGAGGAGATTTCAATATATTATCCCTTAATACCTCAACACTGGAATCAAGAGGAATATTATCTACAATTATTTCGGCACCATTTAATGGGAATCTCTCATCTGCATCTATTGATTCTATGAAATTAGATGCTCTTTGCATAAGAATCTCAGTATGAGCAATAGTAGGACCTGCTCCTCCTCTATCCGTGTCAAACTTAGTAGATTGGACTAGATTACTTAGGTAGTCAGCATCTCTCATAATCCTATTGAATAAATAGCCAACAGCAGTCTGCCTCTTGTAAAAATCAATCTTGGACTTAGAAGACATATTGTTTAATTCTTTAAACATCATAATATCATTAGCTAGATCTTTAAGAGGAAAGTTATTATTCTTAAAATAATCGTAAGATAACTCTCCTGGGAGTGCTGCCTTGGCTTGGTAGTTTTCAAGTACTTGAGCCATTATTAATCCTTTGGTATTACCCTTTGCCTTGAAAAATGCCTGTGTTATATCTTTTACAATAGGTTGTGCCATTAGCAACCCAACCTCAATAGGATTATACCCTAGTCTAGACAATAACATAGTAGCATCGGCAGTAAACATATTCTGATTAATATCAGCCAAAACAGGATCCTTAGCATTATCTACTGAAGCATTGAGGTATCCTGCATTGTTCTTTGAGATGTACTCCTTATTATCATTCATAATAGAATGTAATGAAGTAAGAGCCTTGCCATTAAGTTTGAAGCTACCATTTTCATTTAATTCTAACCTTGTATATTGCATCAGTGCATGATTAGCATTATGATTAGCATATATACCAATTAGATTTGCACCAGTCATATTCTGTCTATGAAAATAGGTTTGAGTACTAGGTGCCAAAGGATCTAACCTACTACTAAACTTCGATGCCATTTTATTCAAGACATTCAAATCCAATGACATTAGATAATCTATAATGGATTCTCCTCTAAAGTTGGGCTCAGATATTATATCCCTTATAGAACTCATCTCTAGAATTCTTACTATTCTTGCAGCTCTCTTTTGATAATCAAAGCTACCTGGATTAAGAATTCTGGAAGCAGTATCAGGATGAGTAAGAACTCCCCACATCATATCAATAAGAAGATTATTTCTAGCTCTTAAGCTATTATCTCTGGGACTCTTATTGAAGTCATACTTAACTTTTTGTATTTTTGGAGTAGAAAATCTATAATTTTCTTTATTGCTGTTAAACCAATCCCTGAATTCAACAGGACTATTAGCTAAATCTTCCAGGATATTCCCTTCATTAAACAAAGTAGACAAAGCCTCTATTACTTTTTGTTCTGTCTTAAAATCCTTTTTAGCTCTAGCATAGTCATATTCAATTATGTCAAATTCAGGTAACATGATGAATACCTTATCAATATCGAAGTCGGACCCTGCAATAGTAGTGATTTCGTCTGGAAGTATAATAGCAGAGCCATTTTGCTGAGGTAAGAATCCCTTGATATATAGGGGAATCATTGAATATGCATTCTCTGTTGGTACCCTATACCCTATTGCAATTCTAAGCTCTGTATCTAATTTATTTATATCCAATTCATGAGTTTCCTCCTTTCCTAGTATTGAGAAGAAAGACTCTGAATAAGCAGGCATATAACATTCTATATACTTAATTCTTTTGTTTTTTCCTGTCCCCTCAAAAACTATTTTAGGTTTATCTGCTACACCATAATCTGAGGCTTGTATCAGAGATCCTCCCTTAGTTTTCTGCTTCGTGATACTTTGCTTTAAAGTACTAGTAAGCAGATTTTGTATCATCTGTGTCTCTAAGGGCTCAAACAATGGAATATTGAATTCCCCTTGTTTATTAATAGTACAAGACTTCAAAGTATCTATTCCATATCTCTGATCTCCTCTGATATTATCATGTAAGATCTTTTCTACACTACTTGGAAGTTCAAAGCGTTTAGCCTCTTTAAGATAAGAATCTAGAATATTTTCAGTGATCACTTCATTGTACAAACCCCACCACTCTCCTTTAGTAAGTTTCTTACCATCAACGGTCACCCTAAAATTAGGGTCGTCTGACATATCGGCAGCTATCAATTTCCTAATCTGTGTCCCTACACTTTGAGTAGCATCAGTAGAGTGTTCTGGTGTTAAGGTCTGTATTCCATAATGTTCGTAACTAATTTTATGAACAACATTAGGATTCTCTATTCCATTTTTTATAGTAGCATTTTTTAGATATTCTTTAGTCTCATTAAAAGAGTGTACTGAGTTCAAATCAATAACTCCTTGCTTACCTACCTTCACAGCAGATTCAAACTGAACTACATCAATATTATTCTCTTCCATAAACTCATTGATGGCTCTTAGTTTATCTGATTTCCCTAGTACTCCTCCAATAGGTTTATTAGCAGCAAGCAGTAGAAACTCAGAGTTTTTATGTTGGACAGGAACTTTAATATTCTCATAACCATTTATCCCAGTTTCCTTTCCAATCTGAGAATATACAAAAGGTTTCTTAGTTTGCCAGATAATATTGAAATCTTCAGCATTCCAAGTGCCACTTTGAAGATTATTATAAGCTCTTTCCATATCATCATTCCATTGTCCCTGCATATCCAGAATAGCCCTATAAGAGCTTAAACTTCTATAGGCTTGAGCGTCTGCTACATTCACTGCAGATGTTTCTACTACACTATCACCTATCTTAACATATTGAATATTTTCTCCCCTATTATTCTTAGTAGAATAGTTAGTATATCCATATTTAGATAAGATGGAGGCAGTATCATAGTCAGAGAGCTCTCCTCTGTTATGTTTCTCCATTATTACTTCTACAATGTCTTGTACAACAGGGGAAACAACTTCATCATCCTTCAAATATATAGTTCTTTCAAAATCCCTTCCAGTTCTTTCTCCTTTATATGTAGAGGAAGTATTCAATCTTAATGAGGGAGCATGTACTTCTTTAAACCTCTTCTGAAACTCTTTCATATCCTTATAGAAGGCTAAGTCAGTAGTGGCAAGCTGTATAATTTGAGATGTAGCTAATTTGCTATTCCAATAATAGTTTCTAAGAGCTTCCCTGATTCTACTTTCAGAATCATATTTACTATTAACTCTCTTTATCTCCTCTAATACACCTATACTGTTCCATCGGTTGTATTCCTCTTCAAATCCTCTTTCCATTATTTCTAGAAGAGTGTTTTTAATAAAGGACTTAATATTTGAACCATTATCTGTTTTGCTAAGTTCTCCAAGTTTATCTAAGAATGTCTTCCCATCTTCATATTTCAGAGAATTAAGTGCAGGAAGGAACTTAAATTCTGCTCCCCCTATAGACTTTATACTTCCATCTCTGTTCCTTGATATATTATAATTAGCTATAAATGGGACACTATAATTTTGATTCTGGTACTCCTCATCTAATCTCCTTATAAGCATTATCCTATCATACTCTTGACTCACTAACTCAATAAGCTTATCAAGTATGATATCTTCATAGGTTAATTCATTCCCATTTTCATCATATTCAACTCCACTTACATACTTTCTAAATCTTATAAACTCTGCAGAAGCTGCATCTGATAAGATAGGCAGATGATACCATGCCCACTTAATATTTGATCTGCTATCTTCAGGCTCGGAGAAATACTCAGTAAGAAGAATCAATGTGTATTCTAGTTCATCCCAACTAGAATACTCTGATTTAGTCCTACCTTGTGGAGTAAGAAACTCTGAACTTATCACTACTTTATGTTTGAGTCCTTTTCTAATATCTTTTGAATTTATGATCTGATTCAGCCAATCATTTCTCCACTTCTCATTCTTAAAGAACCACCAATAAGGTTTGTATTCTTTATCTATAAATTCCTTAAATCTCCTTTCATCCGTATCACTTAGTTGCTTGATTAGATCTCCTATATAATTAGGATTAGTATAGGAAAAGTATGATTTATCTCCATCTCTAAAAGACCTCTCAAATGCATCTTCTCCTACATCCCTTATTAAACTTGCAATAGAAATATATGCAGAATCAAAATCATTAATAAGATCTCCTGTTTTTACTTTCCCGCTTGCTACCCCACTAAAAATTATATCTAATTGTGGGAGAAGTAACATAATAGGATCTGTATATTTGACATTCTCTGAAGACTTTATATTAGTAAGAGCCTCCTTAACAAGAGCTGGATTAGTATCTATACCAATCATTCTCAATAATTTCATAATACTATTCCATATTCTGTCATTCTCCATCAAGTCTATTCGAGAATTAGTATCCAAGTTACTAAATCTATTATTAAGAGCTCGTGTCCATTCTAAACCCTTCTTTGCATTTTCTTGACTTAGCTCTCTATCACTCCCATAGATACTGTCTGAATCAAGTTCAGTCCCACTATCATAATTATCTCTCCAACTGTTTATAAGATAATTATATCCCTCTACTTTATTAATATTGATTGTCTGTCGAATAGTATTATTACCACTTGACTTCTCTTTTTGAATCCAATAATATGTGAAGTTTTTCCTAAAATTCTGATAGAATTGTGAGAATAAAGTCTCATCCTTCTGGAGTAGCTTTATCACCTGCTTAACCCAGGGCCTACGTTGAGAGAGTTCTTGAAGTAAAGGAATCATGTCCTTAGAAGTCACCATAGAGCTCAGCTTATCAAGAAGGGTATACACTACATAGCTGGGATCTAGATATCTTGGAAATCCTAAGTCATCTTGCTCTCTTTTTCCATTATAATCTAGCTTAGGTATCTTATTAATAGCCTTTCTGACAGCTTGAGTTAGAGACTCATTATTACTAACTTGCCTAAAATCAGCCATCCACCCTTCTTTAAAAGTTTCCTCTTTATTAAGAACATCATCCTGTTGATCAATGATACTAATACCTTCAGGATTCACTTCATTCTGATTAGCATCTGAAGCAGCTGTGTAATTTAGATTTAATACTAAGCCCTCAGTAACTCTTAGGATACTACTGGTCTCTTCTGCAAGGGCATTAAAATTACGCAAAACCTTTTTATATTCCTGAGTCTTATATTCAGCTCTTCTACGTGCTGCTTTCAATTTATCTTCATCAGAAAATCTATCTGCTCCTTTTTTGCTGTTTATCCTATTAAGTTCAGCCTGTACTCTATTATCTTCAGAGTCATTAACATAAGATTGGAATATATTAAACACTCTGCTGAACAGTCCTGCAGGGGTAATCTTCTCAATCACATTGAATCTATTCAACCCATTGATTTCTCCTATTAGCTCATCCCTCTCTTCTTCTGAAGAAGCTCTTTCTATTCTCTCATTAAGAATACTATTCGTTTCTTGCAATGCCATGTCTATTTCATTACTGAATAGTCTAGCCATGAGGGATACTCTATCTCTTCTTTTTATAGGAGTAAAATCTAAGTCTACTCTAGCTTGCTCTTCATTAATAGATATTGTCGGAGATTCAAATGGATATATACTCATTTTTGATGAAGATCTAATCTCAGACTTAAAACTAGCCAGTTCTTCTATTGAAGGATACTCATCTATTGATTTATTATTCCTTTCTTGCCATAATGCTACTAGTCCTAGAATTGATTGTATGGTTTCTCCAGGTGTAGATTCTGCCAACTTTCTAATTTCTGGTGTTTCTATTAGACAACTCATAAATAAATTAGTTTTGATATTAGGCAAAGTTAAGTATTTATCTTTAATAAACCAAGATTTTAAATATAAAAGTTACAGGCTAATAATTTGATTATTGGTTATAGATAAAGAAAATAAGGAGACTAGTTATAGTCTCCTTAATATCTCTCCTATTCTATCAATCCTCTTTTAATAAATTCTTTATGCAGAGGAGAAGCAAGTTCTCTTGCTTGAGGGTGGGCTTTATTTGAATCTCTTAGTTCAAAGAAATGTTTCCAATCAGATATAAACCCAGTCATCACTAATTCTGTCTTTAAGGCATTAGGTAATACTGCCCTAGCTTGTTGAGGAGTCCAACTATTGTGCAATAGTGTGAGATAATTTTTTTCTGCCCATGCAATAGACTGTAAAAAGTTGGAAGTGTTAGCATCTTCTGACTTCTGCCAAAGTTCTATGTCAGTATCATAGGAATACACAGCCCCTTCCTCTATAGTGTCCATCCAGCAAGGAATAATAAAGGTAACTTCACCTCCAAATTTATCCTTGTTAGAATAATTGCAGTATCTTGTGCTCTCCTGAGTAAAACTCATTTTTCTGTGCCTGAGAAACTCCATTGAGATGGCCCTGTCAAGAGTAAAATGTACAGTGACTCTCTTCTCATGATATTCTGCAGGTGCACATAAATATCTAAGGTCCTTAAGTCGGTTATTCTCTACTAAGACTCTGTAATTGGTAGTTACATAATAGATAGAATCCCCAAGACTATGTACCTCATTTACCCTTGAATAGGAGTTGTCATAATACCAGGCAGCTGCATCAAGAAAATCCTTATATAAAACATCCTCCCTGTTGACTATTTTAAGGTATATAGTGCCATGTTCTAAAACAGATAAGTGACCACTTTCTATCAGTTTATTTACAAATGGCATCGCTGTAAGGGAGTTATCCCATTTATCATACTTAATTCTATCTTCCGATTTGTAACATACCCTACCAGCTCTTTCTATGTGCTCTAATATTCTCTCAAGACTATAAGAGGTATCCCATATATCATACGAAGGTTTTATAAGTCTCATAATATCTTAATTTAATCTTTAATAACTTCAAAGTCATCTATATTCCATCCGTGTAGATTAAAGTAGGCTTTCTTTCCATTTGGATGCCTGCAATTTACAAATAGATAAGCTTTTTGAGGTAATATAACTTGTTCTTCTACTGCTCCTTTTAAGTCACAGTCAGAATAATCTATATCCTGAAAGGAATTACCATCTTCATCTATTTCTGAGTCTACTATTTTATAGTCTGATACCTTAATTGGCAATGTTTTACTTAATGTAATGCTCACTGTAACAATAACATCCCTGGCAGGATTATCCTTTTCATTCCATGGGGCATCTTTAGTGTCAGATCCTGCTGGATAATCATAATTATTCATATCATTTAGTTAAAATAAAACTAAAGGAGAGTATTAATACTCTCCTTTAATCTCTATTATTTTTACAATCCCATTTTCAGTACAGTATGAATTGAACCTTTCCCAACACTTTATATAAGTAGGGTGCCACTCATAAGTCCAAACTCCTAGTTTCTCTAATTTCTCTCTAACATGAGCATGCACTTTCGGAATGAATATCTTTTCAAATACATCACGAGCTATCCACTCACTCTTCCAGACAGAGTCTCCTCTATCATCTGTTACTATCTTATTATTGAAAATAATTGAATAGCCTACTACAGGACCTTTCTTTAAGTTTCTGGTTAATTCTGCTTTATTTTCAATAGCTACTAAGTCTGTTGCATTCATAATCTCTCCTTCCAAAAATGAATGTAATTCCTGGGTATTAATTGGTACATTATCTACTCTTATAATGTTAATTATATGTTTGAAGTAGCTCTGATGTCTACTAGTGGTATTACTATATCTAGTGGTATTCACAATCAAGTAACCACCATACCATTCAGCTATACATGTTCTATAGCTAAATAATTTATCACCAGTAGAATAAAGATTACTCCCAATAGCAGCCTCTTCAGAGAGAAAAATCTCAACTACCTCCTTATTCTTCATTTACTCTACTTTTACGCAACCATATAACTGTCATTATAGCATAATTAGCCAGGTCAAGAAGAGTGTCTTCAATAGACTCATCTTTAACCTTAGCTTTTGTCTGACTAAGAGACTCAATTCTATTCATCTTATCACTTAGTCGGATTATGCTTGCTACAAGTCCAAATTTATAGAGAGACTTCTCAAAGCTATTACCATAGTCTTGATTCTTTGCCTGATAAATCTTGGTTAAACTATTAGTAATATCTATAAACGGTCCTACTCCATCATCAATTAATTCACCTAGCTCTAACATTAAATCATACAAAGGATCTGCTTTTTCAAGTGGGAGTTCATTCGCAATATGCTCAAGTTTGTCTATGATAGACTCCAGTTTATCATTCATTTTTTCCATAAAAATCATATCTTAATTTATAATTAATGTACCCAATAAGTAGGTAAGGGACCGTGATCATCCAGGTAATCTCTAAAATCAACAGGTAGATTCTGGACCAAATAGGATACTTTTGTATTAAGATTTACCAGAGTATCCTCCCCCATTGTAGCTATAATGTCTCCAACACGGAAAATCTTTTCATCCTCTAGGTAAAGATCCTTCACGCATATTTTATGCCTGGATATATCAGCATCGAGTTTTACTCTTTTTACAAAATAAGCTCCAGATCTCACCATAATCTCATACAGTACTGTAGCAATGGTTTCAGCTATAGCTTCCGGGGCCTCACAGTTGATTTCATCGTAGGGGGTAACTGTAATCAATACTTTAAATAATAGATCATTCTGCCTTAGATACTCAAAGAAATTAATCATACTGACCTTATAACACAGAGCTCCGGTATGTTGTATTCTATAGTTAATAGACTGCTTCTCAGAATCAGCTTTCCTTCTAAAATATTCTTTTACTCTATGTACTGTGTCACAGTCAGGTGCATCCATTTTCATTTCTCTGTAGTAATCCCAGAATCCAGGTTCTGAGAATTTACTCCTTATCTTACAAAGATAATTGAAGTCATATATGTATGCTTTATATCCTACTTTTGGATTAAGAGATATAAAGCCTTTCTCCATAACATCTTTTCTACAAAAATCTTGGTACTTTTTGATGCCTCTAAAGCCATTCATATAGGAGCTATATATCCTTTTAGCCTCTTCCAAAGGTATCCCACTGTTACTAGAGATAGTATTAGCGTCACCACCATAGTTTCACTTTGTTATCTTACAGGCTCTTTATCTTGTAATTCTTACATTTCATTTTATGTAAGGTCGGACTATATCATCATCCTTCTCTAGGATGTTGGGCACTCATGTCAACTTCATCACTGTTCTAGTGGTATGTTGTTAGTCTCTGAACCTTCTAACTGTCCCCAGTCAGCTTGGCTGCTGATTAGCATCTCAGCCTTCCAGCAATTCACCCAATTTTTAACTATTTGTTGCCAAATAGTGCCACAAATTGTTGATACTTATACTCTAATCTACTTGTACCACTTGCATACAGTTTGTTATACATATAGAACAAATTAGCTTTTCTAGTTATATTCACATCAAAGGCAGAGCCTTTCTCTTTTATTGAAGACTCTATTCCCTCTTCATGAAGGAAGGACTGAATTCTTTATATGCAAATCTATAAGTAAAATATTTCTAAGTATTGAGTCTTTTGTTTATGGCAAACTCAATCCCTTTTGCATCATTTCTAAGTTTATGGTATCTCTTCTTTATCTCCTTGATTGGAGTATCTCTTGGTATCTCAGGGTAAGACATATAGGCAGTTAGGCTATGAATCATTTTGTTATCCTATAAGCTTTTTATCTTATAGTTCTATGAGTACTGGTATTCTCCTCATAGTTCGGCATATATTTTCATCCTAAAAATATTTTAGGAGCTGAGAACTCGTGGACCATTATATTTATTCAGGTCTATGCTCTACAATACTTATAGCCCTATTCGCAATGCTATAAGTTATCTCGGTATTAAATATATCATGTTTTCTAGAAAGAAATATAGTAGAGTCTTTATAGAAGAAATCATATATACATTTTTTAATATTATCTGGAGTATTTATAATTACTTTCCAATAATCAGTAGTTTTACCTTGTATATGATATGTTCTATAATAGAAGTTTCTAAACCAACTCATTATTTGATTCATAAAAGGTTCTGAAATAAATACAAATTCTATAGTACAACTTCCAACATGACCATCTCCATCAAAGAACCCTCTTATAAAATGTCTCCATAAATCTTCAGGTATAGAGTCTTCTGGAATAAAAAATTCTTTATCTAAAGTTTTAAGAGGTTTAATATTATACTTATCATTTAGAACATCAAACATATGCTCAGATGTCCATTGTAAAGTATATTGAGGCTTTTTTCTTCTATTAAATGTATAGTTTTTTATTAGAAGAGAAGATTGGGGGCATATATTCTGATGTAAGGCTTCTATAGCTTCTTTATCATCTATAGTATTATTAAAGGCTATTCTTTTAGAATATTTATTACCTCGTTTTTCTAGCCTACAGCATCCATCAGCTACTAAAAACCCTAATAAGTAAGCTTTTAATTCAGAATCTATATTATCAAAAAAGGTATCATTTATTTTTAATCCCCTTCTATCAAATTTAATATTATAGAATTTAAAACAATCACTTACTCTTTGAGATGATAACCCAAATTCTTCTCCTATTTCTTTTTGGCTCTTACCCTCCTTCATTAACTTAAGGGCTTTTTCTAAATTAAACCTTTCTAAACATTCTACTTTATTCATTTTATTTGTATTTAAACATTAACTATGCAAATATACAAATAAAAATCATAATTACCAAATTTCTACCGATTTTTCTCAGTTTTTTACTATATGTTACCATATAGGGAGACATTCACTCTATCTCCACTACCATTAGTGAGATCTTCAATAATAGCCTTATCATTTGATATATCTGCTAGGATATAAGTTTCTTGCACCCTAATCACCTAAGGGTGGACTATCCATTCACCATATACTAAAAGTACTTAGGTGGGTGATTATAGTCTCTGCACCTTCCTCATATGAGGCTTGGCTCAGGATTGGATTGCCATCTCTTCCCCTGAATTTACACCATTTGCCCTTCTATTTTCATAGAAGGCGAGCCATCTTTCATATTTTCTTCTACAGAAAATATGGGCATTATTATATAGTTGTTCTCCAATTCTGATAACATCTTCTACTCTATAGAGATTAACATACCATAAATCATGAATATAAGTTACTCTTGGGGAGTATCCATTCTTTACCAAGAATGTCTCTATCTGTTTAATAAATACAACAGACTTGCCACAGATATAAAATCTGAGAGTACTCCCACTGTTTGTGATGGCATATCCACCATCACCGTCAAAGATTCCTCTAAGTATTGTGTAATTGATTGGAGTATAAAGTTTTGCTTCAAAACTTTTATTGTGGAAGTTGCCTCTTTTTATGAGATATTCATAAGCATCATCATTTGTTATAGAGGCACTCCACATATAAGAGTTATTCAGCTTTTGTAGAGTCTTAGTTACTTTAGATTTTGGAGAAGCCCAATTGAGAAATTCTTGAATTAAGTATCCATCCCTTTCATTAAGGGATAGTCTTATTCTGTGTCTATCATCAATATTCCCATCAGTTATAAGCAGCCCAAGGAAATAATCTGAATATTCATCATTCTTTCTGAAAGGATTATGTTTACACAACCTCTGTTGCTTATCATTTCCCTTTGGTATGATACCATTTCTAATGAGGACTCTCCTTATAGAGGTATTATAAGTATTTAACTCATCTGCTATCTGCTTTTGAGTTCTCCCCTCTCTATACATTCTCAATATTTCTAACTCTTTTTCTGGATTAAATTTTCTCATAGTACTTTATTTTATGATGTAAATATAAGAAAATTAATCCATACTAACAACTATATAAGTGATTTATTTGCTAACCCGAATAATCAATGCTTATCCATCTATTACCTTCCTCAGCAATAAAGCAAGCTCTAGTCTCGGCATCGGCTGGCATATTGAGCATATTAACATATTCTATTCCAGCAGCCTTGTCCTTACCACCAGAGCTTATCCTAGCTGTATCTGTACCCAAAGAATTAAAATTAGTATACAGCCTACCGGTCTTTTTGTCTATTTGCTCTAGTACATTTTCCCCATAGGTACTACATAGTTTCATCATCTCCTTATATCTAAGGTAAAGTGGTATGAGACTACATTTACTCTTTTGTGGACCTAAGACTTTAGCATTAAGGCTATCTTTATCTTCCTTAGTATCCTTATCAATTTTTGAAGTATCTACACCATATTTCTTAAATATCGGAAGAACTTGTTTCTGGCTATTCCAATTAATAAACACTTTTGGGCTTGAATCAAATCCATCAAACAGGTCCCCCTGTTTATTTATCTTAATATATTTAGAATCTGGCTCATTATTAATGAGCCACCTATCCATTTCATCCTTTATATCATCAAGAGTACCTTTATCACGCGCTATCTTTTTCTTCCATCTTTCTATATCCATCTTAACCCCACAGTAACACATATAGGCAATCGGAAGTATAGCTTTATTTTCATACTCCATTGCTTTTAAGAGGCCTTGTTTAGAGAGTTGCTTGAGTTGACATTCTCTTATCTTCTCTAGATATTTAACATCAGTTGCTGCATAGTTAATTACTTCCCCTACAAGACCTTTATAAATAATTTGGCCTCTAATAGATTTATCCAGTTCCACACCAAGGTACATTTCTCCTAACTTTTTTAAGTTCATAAACATCACATATGATGGTTTGGAACCTTTCTTCTTGGGATCAGCTGGAACATAATCATACCTAGGATGTTGAATCTTGTCCCATATATCAGGACTCAACTTAACCGGATAGCCAAGCCACATCAGTTTTTCAGCTAGGAATAGGTCATAGACATTGTGTGGAACTATATGATACTTAAATAACCATTGTAAGTCAAATTTAGCATTATGGAACAAGAATAATCTATTAGATTCCAAATAATCTTTATAGCATCTTACATCTATAGTGGAGCAATCTATAACCACTTGAAAATCGTAGCATCCAAGTTGAAGAGAAAGAAGTCTATCTTTGTGGCAACTTAATCCGCTAGTCTCAGTATCCACACCTACTATATCCAAGGAGTTCAGTAGAGCTAAACTCTGTTCCACACTAATTATTTGATACTCATTATTTTCAAATAGTTCCTGTCTTGTTGTGACTACATAAATCATTTTTACTGACTTAGTAAAAGGTTACTATCCAACCATAACCATCAATATAAGTTATAGACCTAACAGTTGCATCTGCCTCCTCAAGATAGCAACCTTCCGTTATCATAGGTCCTCCACTAGGATCTATGAATTTCTTCATATCTTCCGTATATCCTGTATTTATAATAGGTGAGGAGAATTTAACTAGATAGGTTCTGGACTCACCTCCATCAGTCCTCTTCATCTTAATAAGATTAGTAGAGGAGCCCTCTCTGCTGGATAATGTAATACAATCTTTCATCTCACATATGCTATATAGTCCTTAAAATCAAGGACATATTTATATTTTTCAAAGAATCTGCTTCCTAATATACCATGTATCTGTACTCCTGATTCTTTCTTTACTATACTAAAGGCTTTATCCAAATCAGCTATACTGAATTCTTCTTCAAACTCTTGATTCTTTCGCCTTATTATCATTTTGCAAATTTTGCAGTTTACCTTGTTACCCTCAATACCAATTATATTAAATTCTTCCCCTGTTGATTCTGTTACTAAGGATGAAACAATACTTTCATTTAGATATGAAATATTGCTTCCAGTATCCAAGAGGAAATTTATCTTTTTATCGCCATTATAAAAAGTAATTACAGGAAGCTCTGCTAAATCCATAGCCTCTCTAAAAGATATTTCACTGTTCTTCTTTTTTATTCCTGCTAAGATACCAGTGATAATGGCTGCTGTTATTATTAAAATAATTACACATATTATTATTACTACCATATTATTCACTTAATTTTTACCAGTACTACCAAATCCTCCTCTATCAGTACCACCTAAATCATCTACTTTTACAAATTTAATTCCAGAGCTAAATAACCACCTTAATTTTTGCCAGACAGTAGCTTTCTGACTAAGCTGGATCCTGAATTGACATATTCTATCTCCTTTATGAAGGATTGCCCTCCTTGTGAAGTATGCAGGAAACCCCCATTCATCATTATTCCCTGAATAACTCAATATGTTATCTCATAGACTCTTTATTCTATGATTCTCTATATTACTATAGAGTTCGGACTATATCTTCATAGTATAAAACTATGCAGGGCACTCTTGTCAGGCTTATTATTTGAGCTATTCACCTGTTAGTCTCTGAACCTTCTACATACTTTTATGCTCTTCTGTAGCTTGGCTGCTGATTGACCCATTGGGCTGTTCCAGCAATTCACCCTGTTTTAAGACGGCAGTTTTAACTATTCTACCTAATTCATCTCTTTCTATAATTATAGATTTGTGGTATTGTCTATGCTCTTTCTTTGTGCAAGGAACTAAATTGGAAATGTCATTATTATTGTGATTAAAGTCAATATGGTGAACATCAGTAGAGGGAAGAAGATAATATCTTCTATTAATCTCTATAAAGTACTTTAATGGAAATAGTATATAGTTTTCTTCAACAACCAGTCTATGTTTCTTGACTCTGCCTGTCTTATCTGCAAAAGGATGCCCTGGACAATAAATCATAATGTCATCAACTTTATGATTATGTCTTATAGTATCTCTATTCTGGAAACTACTATTAAGAGGTCCTTTCAAACCAAATTGATGATTCCCCTCTCCACAATATCCTATTTCCTTTCCCTTATTAAGGCACTCCTTACTGCAAAATATTCCCAATCTTCTTGAATATCTATTTATTCTAAAGGGCTTCATATGAAACCATTTACCACAAATAGTACATTGTACGTTTAGAGCTCCTTTTTTAGCCTCATCAGCACATTCTCTACAACAATATCTTGCTGTATTTTTTCTTGAAGGTATTACTTCAAATTCCTTACCACAGTTTTCGCATATTTTTGTAATCATAATAGATAAATTTATACTACAAATATATGGAAAATAATCTATAATTCCAACACAATAATTAAAATTATTATATGAGTTTACCGTCTATAATCCCTAAGGAATTGCACAGGAGTATTCCCCAATGTTTGAATGTGGAGCTTCTTGGGGCAACTACAGCTTCAAATCCTTTAGGAAGTTTCATTGCCACTCCCAGTTTAAGAAGTCTGTATTCCTCCTTGTCTGCCACATACTCCTCATTAGACATAAGGTCTATCCAATCCCCTTTGTCAATTATCCTGGGAGACTCCTGGCCATTGAATGTCTTTACTTTTATCTTTAGTTCCATAATGACTCTACAAGTTCCTTCTTGGTTTTATAAAACAAATTTGAATTAAACCATTTATCAGACTCACAGCCAGTTGAGTGAATAAACTTTACCATGTACTCTACAATAGTAGTGAGTCCTATTTGAGTAAGGTCCTGGTAGATTTTTATTCTAGAGATTTCCACTTCTGAAGGCCTATTATCATGCATAAACCAAACCATATCACCGCAGTTATATTTTGTCTTAAATATCATGTACCAACATAATTAAAGCCCCCATTTCTGAGGGCTTGTTTTCTACTCTCTTCTTTTATAAAATCCAATATGCCATTTACAACAAACAGGACATTTATAAACCTCATAACCCTCTAGTTCCCTTTCTTCTAGAAATAGTAGGGCTGACTGCTTAGAGTTATAGGATATTTTAGGTTTCCACTTTCCTCTTTTCTTTGTAAAGTGACATCTTGGATAACTGTTCTCCCTAATTTCTTTTCTTAGGAATCTTTTATACATTTATTATATTATTGTCAGAGATCCATTGGAATTACGGACTTTTCTTTCTACAATTCTTCCATCTATTACCATCCATGAAATATAGTTTTGATCATACCCAAGGGAGGTAAAAAAGTCAATGGCATCATCGTATTCATAGAATAAATCTTCGGCTTCCTTATCAAGATCTAATATATCCAGATCTCCTACACTCAAATCACATACTGCTATTCTCATAAACTACTCTTTGTATTTCTATTCTTTCCAGAATAAATCAGTTCTGTTTATCCATTGGCCACCTTCTTTTCTATAGAATCTTTGATTGGTTCTATATGAAGTTAATGGGCCTAATGCTTTTATATAGGGACCAACTTTATAAAAGTCTAAAAGGTTTAGATCTATAGTTGTCGGTAGCTCTTCTCTCCCTGTATAATAGCCTATTTTAAGATTATAATTATCTTTTATATGAGATATTAATGGATTTAACTCTCCAGGGTCTCCCCCTTCTCCCATAAAGCAGATACAGGTTATCCCTTTGTTCTCCTCTATAAGTCTGTTGAGTGTCTCATTGTCAAGATGCTCTCCTATATCTTCTGCAAGATAGGGAGAGTGGCATCCTTCACAATGACATGTACATCCTGAGATATTTATAGCAAGAGTTATCTCATCAGGAACTTCCTGAAATACTATTCTCACATCTACATATTTCATCTTCTTCTACATGCTGCGCACAATAAGAGTATTACAGATAATACAATAATCCCTAAGAACGGGCTAAGCACCCACCACCATGACCAATCTATGACCTTGCAGAGCTTTAAAATGATAAAAGCAACAGTAAGATGCTCAAATAATGGACCAATCCTAATATTTACATTTTCACTCATATTGACTATATATTCTTTTAGCAACTTCTATTTGTCTAGCCCTGCTATATGAACTAATAGGGCGTAGGAAGCCTATGATGCGTACCCACCAATCTATATCTTTGCTGTGGCATATAGGGCATTCTTTAATAGGAGCATTAACTGTATGTCCACAACTTTTGCACTCACTCATAGGAATATTGAATGTAAAATAGTTGCATCCTTCCTTAACAGCTACATCTATTAAATGTAAATACTGTTCTTTACTTAGATGCTCCATTAAATGTATATGGGAAGCTTGTCCACCTCCACAATATGTACTTACGTCCTTTCCATGTAGTTTTAGCTTATCAAGAACTGATATCTTATCATCCCACTGCTTAAAGAAATAACTACTATATAAGTTCTGGTCCTCAGGAACTTTATAACCTGACTCTTTATCCCATTCATAGAACTTAACTGCCAGATTCTCTCCAGGGATAGCCTCTAGATTAAATACAAAGGGCCTTTCCTTATCATTTATTGAGTGTAGCTTATTCTGTTCCTGGATAGTACTGAATATCTCCTTAAGAAATCTTTTATACTCCTCATTATTAGATATTTCTAATCCAAGGAATTCTGCTGCTTCACAATATCCTATAACACCAATTGTGCAATAGAGCTTCTTCATATAGATATATCCAGCATTAGACGAAGAATACATCCCTCTGCTCTCCATATCATATATCAAGGTTTTATAGGCTATCTGATACTTATAAACTCTCTCTAATATATCTGTAAGATAAGACTTGAGCTCTGAATAATTTCGACTGACCTTATGAATCTTGTAACAGTCTTGGACTATTCTATTCAAGTTAAGTGTAATGACGTTTACACTTCCTGTCATAATTCCAGTTAATCCTATAGTTGAGTTAAATGTATTTTCAGTAATTTCATTCTGAACTCTACAGCATGATGAGATGCTATTAGGATTATTACTTAAATAAAGAAAGAAACTACTTCCTTTTGCCCATTCCTCAGCTACCCAATCTTTACAATCCTTATCCAAACAGTCATTACCATCATGAAGCATACATACAGAAGTCACTGGAAATGTAAGAGGTTTTATTAATCTTAACTCTCTTAACAATTCCATAAAGATTCTTTGGAGTGTGTCTATAGCTTTCCATTCAGGTTTCGTTCCATCAGGATAATAAAAGTCTTCAAAGAGGGCCTTATAATAATACTTATCAAAGAAATTCAAGTTAGAAAAGGGAGAATTATAGCTTCTATTTCCGGCAGGCTGATTAATGCCATATATGAATTGTTTCATCCCTTTTCTTATGACATCTTTGACAGTTCTTTGCTTCTCAAATATAGGAGTTGTAGCACTATAATCAAGACAGCTATACCATTCAGAGCCAAACTCTTTGATTACATAATAATTAAGAGCTACTATATAATCACCCATAGCTACTGCTCCTCTTACTTGAGAAGAAAGCAAGAACATAAGATTAGTCACTTGTCCACTAAATGACTGAATATCATTGGGAGCAGATGGTGTTACTCCATCTATATCTCTAGTACCATTAATCATTAATGGGTAGAGAGTACAGGCCATGCAGTAAGGTTTTAAAGCAGGAGTCTGACTTTCATCATGAGCATAGATAATATGAGAATTCAAATCCTCCTCATACTTATCTGCTACTTCAGGAAACAACTCATGCAATTTGCTCTTCATCCTCTGCCGCTGAATGATTCTATTAGTAGTTTTAAATACTTCACCTTCAAGATTGGCTACATTCTTCATAGTTACATTGGCATTAGCATCTGTCTCTGATGAAGTAGCCGCATTTTCTGTAGATTGACTATATTCATCCATATAATCCAATCTATCTTTGATAAATCTAGCTTGCTTATGAGAATCCCTGTACAAGATAGAGGATTTAGCAACATCAAAGAATCTATCATTCATAAGAATAGTTTCTACTTTATCCTGTATTTCCTCCACACCGATAGTATCCCCATCTACTTGAGAGAATAAAGAATCTATCATTCCTACTAGATAATAAGGCATTTGCTTATTAACAGATTTAAAAGCCAAATATACAGCTCTTTGAATCTTATCAATATCAAATTCCTCCTTAGTTCCATCCCTTTTAATTACTATCATATTTATTCTTTATTTAACCATTCCTTTATATCATTAATAGTACTAATCCCCATAGGAAGTATTGAATTACCAGTTAAATAATAATTAAGCTCCTTAACTATATTTCTCCAGTTTCTACACTTATATTGATGGTTTTCTCCATAAGTGCAGTCAGTAATAGCTTGAGTATCTGGATATATCCAGATAAGGGGTTGTAAAGTATATCTATTTATCACTATAAATCTATAATCTAATAACTTATAATCCTTATATAAGGGGTCTTTATCAAGATTCTGTCTTATGATATACCAGTACAGCTGAGCTTGAATCCAATATCCCCATTTATAGAATGATTTATAGAATACCCATTCAGGAGAAGATGTAGTCTTTAGATCACATGGAATAATAGTTTTCTCTTTATGATTTACAATGATCAAATCTGCCATGCATCTGAGGGAAATGCCATCATAATCCCCTTTAAACTTCAACTGATAAAATCTCTGAATGGATTCATCAAAAGGATTATTAGATTCAAAGTATTTCTTAGTAGCTTCACAATTCCTTAACCTATCTACACACTCCAGAGCACTTTGATAATCCTCGGTGCTTATAAGAGTTTTATTCATGCATAAGAATAGGAGATTATAATAATCATCACATTCTTCTCTAATCTTTTTGACTCTATACTGAGCATATTTAGGATTGGCATAGTATCCATTCTTTTCACCAACAGTAGAGATAATATCATCTGGGATAAGTTCCAGACTTCTATAATCCTCGTGGAAAAGATTAAAGAGTGCTTTGGTTATCTGTACAAGACTGTCACTTATATCAGGAAGCTGAGTAATTTCAAACTTATTGTCAAATTCCTCTTTAGTACCTGTTAAGAGAGTATCTACTATACTACCAAAGGTTAGGGAGGGAGTATCAATTTTATCAAATAATCTGTTAAGATTCTCAAATCCTTCCCTATTAAATCTAGCTATAGTAGAATAAGAATAAGCAGGATCAGCTCTGTATTCTTCTTCAGAGCATTGCCATGATATATCATATAATGATGTTACTTTATTCATCAGTAATACTCCTCTTCATTTGTTCCAAACTCTACAAAATTCTCATCATAATAATCCTCAAAAGGTTCCAGCTGAGCCACATAAACATCTACTTCGGTCTTTAGTTTACGTAGTTCTGTGAGATTGACCTTTAAATACTCTTCTCTTGGATTTTCATCATTCCTACTCTTCTTGACCTTGTAAAGAGCTGAATCTACTAATGCCTTTAGAGAATCAAAATCTCTCTCTCTTAGGAAGTTGAATCCTAGAGATGTATCTTTCTCAGGAAGAGAAGATATAAGGGCAGTAATTCTAGATAATTGTCTGCTCATAATTGATTTATTATATTTATAGCTTGCATCATTTGTGTTACACTGTGTGGCTCAAAGAATATATATTTCAATCCATCATTCTTTTCTTCAAGATATTTAAGAAACATCTTCTTCTTAATAGGATAAACGTCATTCTCCTTCCCTTTCACATCAAAATAGATTTTATAATCTCCTTTAACTACTATAAAATCAGGAGTATAGGTTATATTGATTATAGCTCTATCCTTTATATTAAGCTCTTTACTATATCTACCTGCAATTTTTCTATTAGGAGCATATATAGTAATATTTCTAGGTTTGAATCCTTCTAATAAGACTACTCTCTCACCTTCATATGAGAAATCCAAGCCAGAGTGTTCAAGTTTCTTATAACAGGAACACTCTAGCCTACTCTTGAATTTTATACCATTATAACTTGTAGAAGTTGCTCCTAATATCCTCTTATTAACAGAATCCATTAGAATATTTTACCGAAATATGATTCAAGGATATCTCTAGCATACTGAGCATCTTCTATAGTTCTAAAAGCTGCAAAATTCCTATAATTCCTAATGTAGCTTTTATCCACCTCAAAGATATCTCCATTAAAAGCAGATATAGTAAATATTCTGGGACTCTGACTGATATGATCATCATAATTCTTGTCCAGCTCTATAGCTATCTCTTTAAGGAAGATGCCAGCAGCACTTCCAGGGTAAATGCAATGTAAAGTTAGAAATATTCCCAGATGGTCACTAGGCATATATTCTGAAAATTTTCTATCTATTTTTTCATAGATCTCAGATACATCAAGCTTATGAATCTTCTTCAGTACTTCTTTAGATATAAGTTCAGGAATATTTTCTTCTGTTATAGTGATATAGGAAACAAGATAGTGTTTCCTATCATCCAGTTCAGCAAGCGGATCCTTTACCACTACAACATCTCCTATTTTAACTTCTCTATTAGTCTCTGTATTTATCAGTGTTATCATATTAAATATTTTATAGAATTATTAAATTTCTTGATACCATTCTATTGTTTCTCCATATTTACCAATTAATAATTCATCAATTTTATTAAACAGTGTCGAGGGCATTTTAGTTCCAATCCTGGCATAATATGCAGGATGGTTTTCTTCAAGAATAGTATTGAAGTTCTTGTTAATATACGGTTTAAATGATTGAGCTTGTCTGCCAAATAGGACATATATTATGCCAGTCTCATTGTCAGACAATCTCTTCAAGAGATTAGCTATGAAAGATCTCCATAGCATTACGTGAGATCCTATTCTATTCATCTCCACAGTCAGGGCTGAGTTGATCATTAGAATTCCCTGCTTAGCCCAAATTTCTAAAGAGTTGTCAAAGGTAATATGATTATGCGGAATTTCAAAGTTTATAACAGCTTCTTTTATTATTTGTAAGGAAGGAGATAAGTTTTCTTCTATAACTTCTTTATTATTACCAAATAATATTCCTGTAGCAACACCTTTTTGAGGAAATGGATCTTGACCTAGCATTACAACCTTTAGTTTATCATAAGGGCACAATTTGAATGCTTTGAATACATTTTCTTGACTAGGACAGATAGGAGCTCTCTTATATTCTGCATTTAATCTATTTAATATAGGTATAAGCTGATTTCTATCAATTACTCTCATCCATCTTCCAAAGTAATCATCAATCTTCATCTATAGGAAAGGCATTTATAAGTATGTTTTGTGCATAAGTGGAAAGATCCCAAATATCATTTCCTCCAGGTATCTTAGGAATTCTGTACATAGTCCTTAAATTTCTTACCTCAATTCGTACTTTACAATTACCGCTATGTATACCATAATAGAAGAAGTGAGTAGCATAGAAAGGAATCATAGTATTCCTAATAAATGTATTTAACCTTGATTTAACAGTAAATACTAAGTAATCAATATATAAAATAGGAGTAATTCTTCTATCTAATCTGTTAAATTCGTAGACAGGAGCTATTATAGGAGCCTCCTCATCAAATATAGTGTGTCCTGAACAATAGTAATATTTCTCATCTAGATTAATTCTAATGAGTTGGTTGCTTCTCTGACACTCATTCCCCACCATATTAATTAGCTGCTGAGGGGATTTAACAGTTTTATTATGGCCACTATAACACATGGCAGTTAGTACTTCTCCTCTTTCTGTGCCTGCAAATTGACGCATAAATTGAGACATACTCTCAGCAGGTACTATTAGGGTTTTATTCCCTAGATCTAATGAGTGCACAAATATTTTAGTGGCATTCTCAAGATTATTAGGAAGAAGTGAGCTTGAATCATCAAAGATAATAATAAGAGAATCAATTAATTTATTTGTCATGGCTCAGTGGTGAAATACATACGTTTTGCATCATAATAAGTATAAAAGGGTAAATCCCTATCCAATACATGATCAACTTGATTAGATACAAAATTTACAAATAAGTTAACAATAACTGAAGCTATCATACTAGCAGTAAAGGTAGTTTGTTTATAGCTACATATGGTCTCTTCAGCTTCTTCATCTGAAAACAGATAATCATGAGAATATCTATGCATACTATGGTTATCACTACCTTTTATACAAAAAACTTGAAATTCCTCTGCTGCAAGTCTCGATGCAGCTCTTAATATTTCTATTAAGTCTAGACTATATCTTTATCCTAATTATAGGATAGAGGGCACTTTTTCAGTATTATATATACTTACTTCCTGTTATTAAGAAGACTAAACTTCTCAGGTAGTCGTTGAACCTTCTATAAGTGTACTTATAGCTTGGCTGCTGATTAACATAGGATATTCCAATCCCTTAGTCTTCCAGCAATTCACCCTCTCCACTATTATCATTACTGATAATAGGGGCAGTAAAATGTTTCTTGCATGTTTTACATAAATATCTTTGCTTTTTTATTTTGTAATAATTATAGCCATCACAAACAGTATTAGTAGAATTACAAAATTTACAAGGCAATGTCTTCTTTGGTGTGAAGAACTCAGTAGCTAGAATCTGATTGAGTTTGTTTAATTTTCTTTCCATAAAAATAATACTATCTTTATATAAATAATCAAAAAATAAGGCATAACTATAAGTACTTATAGTTAATTTACCTACATTATTAATTATTTGTAATTTAGATATAATATTATTATACTGGAGTTCTTTCTGAACTTCTTTTAGAAAGTTTATAGATGCAGAATAGATATAAACTCTTTTTTGTGTTTTTCTTCCAGAATGAGATAAAGTACATCCACCATCTCCATCAAAGTACCCTCTAATGAAGTGTCTTAGTAAATTCTTATCAATATCAGGCAAATGTAGATTTTCTTTATTCTCAAAACTTTTCCTTGGAAAACACCCATTTAAGATTAAATCTTCTTTTAAAGACTTTTCATAATTTCCTAGTTCTATCTTGGTTCCTCTATCATAATGAATGAAGAAAAAAGGAAATATTTTTTGTAGTTGGAAGACTAAATCTTTATCTTCTAATTTAAGTTCTATTCTACATTGAACTTGGTTAAGTCCGACATTTCCGTCAGAATAAAATAAACCTAATAGATAAGCTTTTTCCTGATTATCAATACTTTGTAATTCTCTTTTATACATATTTGTGATTATTTAATTTATATCACAAATATAAGCAATTATATTTAAATAAACAAGTGATTAAACATTTTATTCTACCATCTATAAATAGACAATTTTCTTTATTATCTATACCCCTTTCTGCTACATGCTCTAACCATTTTTCAAAGAAGACACTCCTAGCCGTCATATTATCAAATCCACAAATCATTATATTACTTGAATAGGAAGTTTCTTCTGTAAAGGCTTCTTGAATAGTTGAATAATCATAGAAATCACTATACCTCATCATGGCTTGACCAACAGAACTAGTCTTAGAATTGCCTATATCACTTACTCCATACAGTTGTCCACTCAGGTTAGATTCCTCTACATAGTCGGGATCCATTATTAATATACGATGAGGTTGGAGTCTGGATAATAGAAAAGCTACATGACTACCTATTCCCCCAAGCCCGGCTAGTAAGATATCCTGATCTTTAACTCTTTGGTACCACGGGGCAGAACTAAATCTACTGGTAGAAGTATCCAAGAGTGCCGACTCTTCATTTTGAGGTATAGCTGGAGAGGAAAAATGTTCCTGATAGATTTCTTCAATAGTAGCATTTAATAATGCCTCCTCTTGTTCATTCAATATCTCATTCATATATGAAATCTTTTAATATATTTACATACTCTTCTATATACTTATTTGGCTTTAATTTATTCAATCTATAGGTCAAACCCCTAGCTATTTTATCGGCAATGTCCATATCACTTCCTTCTAATTCTTGTCTTTGAGAGTAACTACATAGAAACTCAACATAGGGAGCCGCCCACATCTGAAAATTCTGGAATCCTCCAGACCCTTTTCCAAATCTCCTATCATAAATATACACCATATTATCAGCCCATTCTGTGACATCAACTTTGCTGATGTTGGGTAGCATCACGGATCCGGTGATAAGCTGTAGCAATAGCTCATCTATAATTTCTTCTTCCTGTTCTGATTCATAGGGAATTTGATCGGATGCAGGTGTAGATTTAGTTGAGAGCCTACCTGAATTATTACTAATAAGTAAAGGCTCTTTATATTTAGGAGAGGAATCATTAAACTTACTATTCTCTAGTTCATTAATCCTATGTAACCAATCTCCTGGCAAATATTCTTCATCATCTTTTATCACATTTAGAGGGAACCACTCTATTATTTGATCTTCATCTTCAGATTCGACCTCCGAAGTAATAAGTTCATCATTGAATGTATTGTACGATATATGCCTTACTACATTAGCTCGTGTTATTCTTCTAGTAATTGCAGCGTTATATATTCCCTCGTTGTTTACAATCAGAGATAAAAAATGATTTCTTTCTTCTCCTTCTGTCCTTAGGGTGCCCATATCTACACTACTGAAAAATGTTGACATTTGGTGGTGGGAATGAATCAATCCAATTTGGCAATCCAATAATTCCTGATTATCAGCCATATAGGCAATCACATCTGAAGACATCATAAACTCTGTAGAGATAGAGCTCCCAATATCCATTGGATATATATCAACACATTCAATATATAGAGAATTGTCTTCAAAATTACCGAATGGCTTATAAAATAATAAGCCAGACCATTCTCTGTCATTTATTCTTGAGCATAAATATCTTATTTTATATTCTATTGTCTGTGGAATAAATAAATCATAAATATTTGATCTGCCTACTAAAGGTAGGCGTTCTTTCTTAATGTCAACCATGATAATTTATAGTAGCAAGTATTTTATTTAAAATATAAGAAGCTATGTTAGGAGATACAATAGTTACATATTTAACATTTGCATCAGTAGGATGACCGCCTACGATTTTGACTAGGACCGGCCTTCCTTTAAATATGCACAACCGCTTCCCTCTAATATCATCTTCTACACTAATATTTTCATTCCCTTCTATATATAATCCCTTATCCATGTACATTACATTATATAGTAGCATATTGGTATCAATATTACCTCTATTAGAATCATTTCGAGAATTGCTCCATTGTATAAATATGTCACTTAGCATAAGAACGTAATCCCTAAAGGGCATACCAAGTTGAAAACAATTATCCCTATATACAATAGGTAATTTAATATGTCTTACTAAATACGGGATGAAAGGCTCAATCTCCAGTGCTATTGTATGATGGATATCCAGAGAGGTATATGAGAGTTCCCTTGGCCTTATATTAGCTACCTCTCTAAGATAGTGATATGGTACTCCTTTAATAGATTCGGTTTCAACAAACTTTTGTAGTTCAACACAGAATAACATCCAGATATCAGAATCTGAGGAACGGGTCAATGTACATATTGTATCCCTAATAGGCCCGCTTCCTAGACATGGTGCCACAAACATATCGTCCTCATCCGTGGAAATAAACCTTACATGAGAATGCATGTAATTCTTTGTGAGTTCTGCTTTTGTATACGCTGCTCTACCTAAAGCTGGCGGCTGCGCAATAGTGCCGTCCGTATAAATAGAAAGTTTTACATAAAGCTCAGAGATAATTAAGGACTCATTTCTTTCGTTTGAGATGCGCACCTTTGGGAAATATATAAGTATAATATTTACAATTGGACCTTCCTGCATATCTACATGTTCTTCCCCATAGAAGTCATTTAATATCTCAAGAACCCTCTGTTGGTCACAAGTCATAATTAAAATATATCTTAAATTCTTTGACATAAAAAATAGGGAGATGAGCTTCATCTCCCTATTTAATCCTTATTACTGTAAAAAATCGAACATATTATCTATTTCTGATCTTGAATAGGGACTGATCTCTAATTCATCAGGTTCACAGGAGGATTTTCTGTACAGGACATCATGTAATTCGTCCTCTTCTGTCAGAGTAATATAATCATTATCTCGGAGTATAGCAACCAGATGAATGAATGCCCTTCTTAAGGCCTTAAATTCAGCTTCAGGTGCAGTTTCTACCTTTGTATCTTCACATGCACAGCTTTCAGTAGAATTTTCTGCAATGAGGTGAATGAGGTCATTATCTGAACATTGAGTATAGACCTTATTATACTTTTCTTTACATTTATATTCAAGATTAGATCTCTTGATCTCTTCGTACAGTTTCAGTCTCCTGGGGGAGAGTACACCAGAGGCTATCTTCTTATTAGGATTAGTTAACATGAATACTAGTTCATTTGTCACTTGCCCCTTGTAGGAGATATCATGAGGTAAGAGAGACTTATTATCTTTTAACTCAGTTTTGGAGAGGCCCTCATAAAAAGTCATTCCTTCATAATCTACATTAGCTGCTTCCAGATCTCTCTTAAGCTCCTCCAGAGTAGTAGCTGCTGACATAATGATCTGTTTTCTTTGGGTTTTAGTAGAAATTACTGTGATTCTTCTTGCTTCCATTTTAACTATTATTTAAAGTTTTGAATTTTTATCTTATAAATTTATTTAAAATTAAAGAGAGGTAATACCACTTTAAGAAACTCAGATTTACCTTTGACTAGCATTAGATCACTAATATCTTTCCCACCACTGAACTTGGGCAATACCACATTAGTAAATCCAGTGCTCTTAGCCAATTTATCACCATCAATAATTCCAGCATCATCATTATCAAATAAGATGCATATCTTTTTATATCTTCTCTTCAATTCATTAATGGCTGTGTTACTTATATTGTACCCCTCTCCTTGAACTGCTATAGCTGGTATACCAGTATTAGCCCATAAGCAAAGGGCATCTTTAAGAGAAGAACATATACAAATGATATTCCCACTCTCAGGTACTTTGGTCCACAGGCTTATCACTGATCTGTCGTGTCTATTACACCACTTATATCTCTTATCTTTGCTATAGGGTTGGTATATCTTCAAGGTAACCTTCCCCTCTTTATGTTCAACATAAGCATAAGCATATTTATCAGCTCTGAATACATATCTATGACCGTCTTTTAATATAATCTTATGAGATACGGGATATACCTCGGCAAACTTGAGCCACTGAAGACTAATTCCATAAGATTCCCAATATTCAATATCATATTTTCTCCATTCCCTTATTTTACACTGAAGATCTACATTCTTATTATAACCTCCAGAAGCAGAAATATGACAAGGAGTAGTTGCTTTTATATTAGTTCCTATTGTAAATTTAGGTATATCCTCATCTATTCTTTTTAAAACATCTATATAGTCACAACTCCACATTTTTCCCAGTAAATCAAAAAGGCCTCCTCTATCCTTAGTAGACAGGTCTGTATAGAATATTCTTTTACCATCCATAGAATATAATCCGAATGATGGTCTTTTATCTTGTCTTAGAGGAGAGTTCATAACACAAGGGACTCTAGTTACACCCAGGTAATAAAAAAGAATATCTGCTTCGGTTACTCTGCTTAAGATGTCTTCTAAGCTTATAGAACTTTTACCAGAACTGACAGACATGCATTTATGTTATTTTTAATTTAGTTACTAAAGAACCAGGGGGAAGAGGAGTCCACTTCAAAGGGAGCTTTATCTTCCTGTGTAGAAGTACTTGTAAAGTCAGTTGACTCTACGGAATATTCCTTTAAGTCACATACCTCAAATTCAGTAGAGGGATATGCCCCATTAGCTTTTCTGGTCTGCATATCTACATCTAATCCACTGTAATCAGTAATGTTGTTCTTGAGAAACTTCTGGGTATATACAGCCTGATACTGTTTGTTATCCTCAGTGACTTTTACTCCAAACAGGGCCTTTACTTTGTTTTTGGGCTGCAGAGCTATGATCTCCCTCAATTCAGAGAAATCTCCTTTGAAATATGCCTCTATATTATCAAGTCTGGCTTCAGCCTCAGTTTTATCTTTGATTTCTACTACCTCTCCAGCCCGGTTTTTATAAGACTTATTAGGAATGTTCAGATAAGCCTTAATAAATCCAGTGAGGTCCTCTTCTCCCATATAGGCAGGTCTAAAATCAGCAGGCTCGAACCAATTAAGATTTTCAGGAATAGTCTTGGTAGCAAGATTCTCCTTAGGAAGCCAAGTGGTTTCTCCATATTTATTTATTACCTGAATCTTAGTATTATCCCTATTGAATCTAGCCTCTCTGTTCAAGAAGAATGAAATCTTGGTTTTCATATCAATCCCATTGCATCTATTAGGATCAGTCTGTACAATGAAATCAATCCTCACCTGAGGCACTTTATGCTTATTCCCCTCTTGACCTACTTCAACCTCACTGATATATTCAGGAGTATTTTCAAGTGTCGTATCATAGATTTGCTCAAGCTCTGCTTTAGTAGGATTTACAGCCAGTACATAAACAGGCGCTACCCCTATGTATCTTTTGATAGATGCTCCCTCTGTAGATTCTTTACCACTGGCAAAAGCCATAAACGCGAAATTAATCTTATCCATTTTTAAAATGTAATTTTAAATATGTTATTAATCATTGTCCTGCTCATAGTTTTCCTCCTCAAATTCTATAGGTTCCGGCATGAGGATTTCATAAACATTCTTCTCCTGGTTGAATCTTACTGCACTTGTTCTAGGTTCATACCTAGTAATCTTAATGGGTTTCCCATCCTTATCCACTTTTCCTGTGTCTTCAACTTTCTTCTCTATCAAGTACTCACTGGTGAATCCATTAGTCAAAGAGATAACTCCCATCTCATGACCATTGATCTCTTTACAAATACCTTCATATTCTTCTCTCAGTTCATCAAGTTTAGCTTCAATTTTGTGCTTCTTCATTACCAGAGGATTTACATTCTGTGCTACTCTTTTGATAGAAGCCATCTGTCGTACTGTTAATTCTGTAATCATGGTTCTGGTTTAAATTAAAAGATTTTTAATAATTTTACTCCTCTAAGATCAGATATATCATATAATTTTACAATAAAATGCTGTTTCTCGAAATATTCCAGTGCCTCTTTTGCACATGCCATGAGAATAAATGGGTAGTATGTTAATACCTCCTTAAATTTCTTTATATCTTCCTGTTCTTTATCCCACTCTATACAATATTCCTCGATTATATCCAGAGCATCATCAAGATCTAAATCTTTAGACAGTAGTTTCAATAACCTCTTTCTATCCATAATATTCTTTCATAGCTTCCAAGACCAGGTTCAGGTCATTAGGAATGAAGTCATCTTCAAACATATCGGCCGGAGACTTAGCAGGTATCTCTATATTTCCCTCCATACATCTGTGAGTATAGAATCCATAGATAGGCTTCTTGTTTTCATCATATTTAACAGAGGAGAATAGTACCATAGGAACTACCTCTACAGGATTATAAGAATTATCAATCATCTTGCCTATAGTAGAGGGTTTATATGAGACTATTACATTATCAGATACTACCTCTTCACAATGCATTATCAAGAAGACATTGATATCAGACCTCAAGTTCTCTGCAGCCTGTATGATAGATTGAAAATGAGAAGCTATATCTACAAATTTGTTGTAAGAACTGATCTTAGCAGTCTTAAAATACTCTTTCCTCATTACATAGGTTATGTCTTCCACTACTATATTCTTAACATAGGAAGCATTTTTACTGATACTTTCCATATAACTAACTATAGTAGTGTAGTCATCTATATTGAAGAGATTTTTATTAGCTTCATTATAAAGGCCCTGACTACCTTTAAAGGGAAGCCTTTTCTTCAATACATTAAAGATCACTGTTTCTTTAGGGTTAAGTCCCTTGATGGATGTAGATTTACCTGTCCCTGATTTTCCTAATACTAAAACTACATTTGCCAAAATTTACCTCCTTTCTTAATTTGTTTAATCTATGTTTTGGTGATTCAAGTTTAAAACTGAAGAAGGATCTACCGGCCCTCCTGGATTCTAAAGAACTTATATAGTCATAAACCTTTGATAATTCCCTGGTATCATCAGGCTTAGGAAGCTCATAAAAGATTGAAGAAGCACCATTAAAGAATAATGGGCATATATTTCCTGTTGCACCATAATGTCTGTCTTCTATTACTTCCATAAATCTTATATAGTTCTTGAATCTCTTGACATCATAGCCTTCATATGTTGCCAATCCATATTTGAATGGGCTATAAAGGCCTATTACTATATCTGCCACATTGTTATCTTAGCAGCTCTTTATCTGCTAAATCTGCAGTTTCATTTCATTATATCTGCAGGTCGGACTATCTCTTCATATTCCACTTAGTATTGGTATACATAGGAATATGTCATGCACTCTTGCCACTTCATCTTCTTCAGCACCACCTGGTAAGAAGGTATGTGGTAGTCTCTGTTCCTTCACAATATTTCTATTGTGCTTGGATAAGGGTTATCTGTCTCCAGACTTTCCCAGATTCACATGATTAAGAGACATTTAATTTATACATCATAGTATTATGCATATAGGGAAGGACAAGTTCTTCAAACGCTGGATACTGCTTAGTTGGTAGATATAAAGTTCCATTTTTAGTTATATTAAACACAATCCCAAACTTAGCAACTAGCATATCATTAAATATGGAACACTCTTCTACAGTAAAACAGTTTGTGGCTATACCTACTGTTTTTCCTAGTCTATATCCATCGTCCATAAACATCACAGCTAAAGACAATTCATTAAAGCTTTCTAAATATTCAGAAGTTATAGTCTTTTTACCATTCTTATAGAGATTATTATAAATAGGTAGAAGTACTGGATTAGCTGGCAATCTACATATAGCAGATTCATAATATAATCCGGTTCTTTTATCTATAGTTTTTCTCTTAGATGTTGAAAACTTCGCTCCTAATGATTCTAATTCTTTAGCTTTCCACATTTACTTCTATGAAACTGTATTAATTGTCTTGAAACATTCATTATAGACGCTATTTCCGCATCTGTTTTACCTTCCTTATGTAATTCTACTAATCTTTGTTTATCCATAAATATTAGATTTTATATTTGTGGCACAAAGACACGTAAAATATTTGATATATGCAAATCTACTGATGAAATACTTATCTTATCTCTCGATGTCACTTTACAATCCGCGAGACCATCAGATGATGGTTTTATTCTTCCTAACTTGAATGATTCATTACCTTCTTTATCTTGAGCCTGATGTTGTATAAGCACAACTATCATATTTAGCTGAGACTTGAGAGTTATAGCATATTTGGACATCTTATTGATGGTTCCCCAAATATCCATACCCTTTTCAGTAGAGAGGTTTGAGGCATTGTCTATAAGTACAAATACATACATATTTGGATCATTCCAAGTAAATGGATTAATAGGATCCAACATCTGCTTCTCCTCTAATTCACCTGTTATTTCATTGACCTTTTCATATGTAGTATAGTTGTAGTGCCCATTAGACTCAGCAAAATCTCTGCAATATTTGTTAATACCTGTAGGATTCTTGATACTATCTATATATTCCACAACCTCTTCAAACTTTCTGATATAAGACTTATACTTTTCACTTTCAAGAAGCTCAAATATATGAGGATCTATAGGTTTATCCTTATCAGTACTCTTTAGATTAGTAGTTGTTATATAGATTCCATCAAGTCTCATTAATAGGTGACAAAGGAATTCATTATATTTTTCCTTAGGAGACATTTCCAGAGTGAAATATAATACCTTAGCCTTGAATTCAGGATGTTCTACCATGAAAAATATGAGTTCATAGACCCATAGATAATCACATAGTTTACTCTTCCCAACTTTTTGATTGGCTGAGAGAATGATGTATTTCCCCTGTTCAGTACCTGGTAGGATATTCCTATATCTTGGAAAGGGCAAGGGAAGACAATTCCACTCTCCTTTGATTACTCTTTCCCTTCTATTTTTTAAGTCTCTTATTATTTCATCAAATTTCATAGTAATGTGGATGTCCAATCATTTCTCAAATTCTCTTCCTGACCATAGTTCTCAATGTAATTCATTAATTCAGATTCTCCCTCTACCTCTCCAGCAGCCCCTATCTTTTCTTTTAATATAAAATACTTCAAGAGCTTCATATATCTATAACTCCCATTAAAGCTATCTACGTATTTAGAGGCAGCATGGAGTATTTTATTTCCCAAAAACTTATTAAATTCTTCTTTGTTAAGTTTAGAAAACTCCTCCTTGAATTCATTTCTTATATATTCTTCATATTTCTTCAGGAACAACTTTAATCTTCTTACTATCAGAGCTGTTCCTTCAGCCCAATAATAATTAGTTCCTTCCTTTTTACCTTTAGGGAAGATTTCCTTTAATTTAGTGGCTATCTCAAGTAGGAAATCATCTCCAGAATTCTTTGGTTCATCAGAGTCAATAATAGTGGAATCCAATACTTCAGTACCTCTATTTGTTAATCTCCATCCAATCTGTTGAAATGTCTCATCCCTGTCTGCTGTCAATAGTCCTTTTTGTATCAAGCTTTCTTTAGTTAGCTCTAGATTAATTTTATTATGAATTATTATCATATATAAGGCTTCATCTAGGGTTATACCATGCTTAGCAGCAGACTCCTTATTAAGTCTTATTGTCATATTTCTAAATCCTCTAATCTTTCTACTTTTATTATATAAGTTTCATCAATCCCATCGAGAGCCTTCTTAAGATACTCCTCATCTCTTGTATTTTCATAATATAGAATAAACTGTATAGGATCTTCAGCTCTTAAACTTCTACCAAATTTCTGTATGAAAGCTCTCTCTTTTCCATCAAGCTGAATAATAACTCCCACTTGAATATCTACTAAATTCTGCCCTTCCTGTAATAAACCCACAGCAAATAAGCTGCTAATCTCTTTTCTATTAAATTTCTCAATTATTTGTAAAGATTTATTTTCCTCTGAATGAACAGCATTTCTCCCTCCTAATATCCTTGCTTGATCAATACTAGAGCAGAAACATATTAATCTTTTATCTTTGATTCTATTAAGAAGATTCGAGGCCACTATAGTTTTAAGGTCTCCGAGAAATCTCTTTCTCTGCAACCCACATTGTAGCCACTTTGTTTTCATAAATTCTACTCTAGAAGTAAGATACCTGCTCTTCCAATATTCACACTTATTTGTCAGATAGTCATATTTTTGCTTTGCTGTGCAGGATATTACTAAGGAGGTATCAGGATATTGTTCCTTATGTTTTAAAAACTTCCATCTCTCATAAAAACTGCACTTTCGTATAGTCTTTTTTCCTTTGTTTCCCCACTCTTCTGTAACTGAGTACTCTTGATGTGTATTATCTAAGATGAGTGGAATTAAATATATCCTGGGCTTTGGCAAGAGACCTCCTTTTATAGCTTCTCCTAAAGTAATCTTTGATATTTTAAAATCTCCAAATATCTGGTTAAGAGAGTATATAACCTGGTCTGGAAGAGTAGCTGATAAGACTATTATGTACCTTGAGAAAATCTCTGTAAGTAAATTCATTCTTAAATCAGAGCCTAAGTGATGACCTTCATCAAAGATAATTAGATCCCAATTGCTGTTTTTATATTTTCTTAATGAAGCATAGCACTCCATCGTGATGTCACATTCTTTTAACTTCCATTTCTTGAACTCTCTTTCCCAGTTTGACTTATGATTTATTTCAGCTACAACTAACAGAACTTTCAAATGGCCATTCCTTTCTATTAAATAATTGGCTATATCAATAGCAGCTTTTGATTTACCTGTTCCTGTAGCCCATTGTAGTATGATCCTGGGGTGTTGCTCTATGAGTTGTATAGGAAGAGTCTGTAATTCTTCTTTAGTCATAATAGTCTCTGATATAGTATCTATAATCATTTATTACATCCTATATAATTAAATTTCTCTAAGATTGGCTGTTGGATTCTGAATAATATTTAAGATTCATATTACAGTATTAGTAAAAAAAAAGGGTAAGAACTTATTAGTTCTTACCCCAGATTCTAGATTAGTTTAGTATTTAGTCCTGAAAAATCGTATAGGAAAAGCTTTTCCCATTGTAGCTTTCACATATTCTTTGTAGATGAGCTTCTAAGCGCTGCTTAGAAGTAAGTCCTCCCCACTTCTTGGAATTTGACCAATAGGGAGTTTCTCCAGAGGTCATATACTTGTATGCCTCTGGAGAGAGATTGATATGTTTCATAGCAGGTTTAGTACATAGAGGATAATGTATGGTCTCTCCCTTTACATATTGATACCCACTTTTACTTTTTTTTCTCATCTGAAAGCCGATTACTTCAGGCTCACTCTTACGTATAAGAGTGCTCCCCTCTAATTGAATAGTCAGGGAGACTTTTACTGTGTTGTTCATCTAATCTTAAAATATGGTAATAAGAAAAGTCTTTCTATGATGTTAAATTATAAAACTATTTATTTAAAAAATAATGCTGTACTATGTTACCATGCCCTTGGTTACAGCATTCCAAAACAATACTAAATTATATGGCATTTCTCTAATTATTCTTCTTGAACACAGACCATAGAATCTGTAAGTAAAGCAGTTTCAATCAAGAAGCTTCTTGCTGTACCCCTGCATATATAACACTCCTAAATTCGAGAAAAATATCAATCATGTTATATAAGTTTTTGGCCTTAGCTCAAGTCCTTATACCCTCCCTATTTTATGCTTTCTATAGGGCTTGCTGGTATATTAGCAATCATTTATAGGATGACTATTCCTATAAACTTGGAGATTTTTCCCTTTGCATCTCTGACAAAGCCTATTCCATATTCTTTTTACATTACTGAATAGATAGTAATGGGAGCTTACGACTCAATCTATTAATCTCCAAACGATTCATCTTACACAAATATAAACTTATTAAAATCAAGATTCACCTTGCCCATGCCCAACAAGGTTTCACCCCCAATGCTATTATGGGTTTAATATAAAAGTGTAAGTTATGTATACATCATATTCACGCATCCATCCTCTATATATGGGCAATTACATCAGTTATAATAATCTGATCTGATACAATTAATCCTTTATCTATTCCTGTTACTATTTTACTTAATAGCACCCACTGATATTTGTTTCCGGAGTCAAATAGAGAAACCTCTCCAGCAATTACTGGTTTGAACTGCCAAAGTCAGCCGCCTATATTTTACATCGTAGTTGGCCTCACGATGGGATATCTTTATAATGAATTAGTTTATCCTTCATTTTTAACTTATTTCTTTTGCATTTATAGTACCAGCAGTGGGACTCGAACCCACACAGTCTCAATGACTAGAGGATTTTAAGTCCTCCGTGTCTACCAATTCCACCATGCTGGCCCTTATCTATTCTTTCTCAGGTACCAAGACAATAGTGCATATCCTATGATTCTCCCTTATCTTATAGGATATTCTATCTATATCTTGCAGTACACCATTGTCACCTTCTATTACCACATCCTCAGTACTGAAATTACTTAGGAAGTTAATTAAGTCTTGTACTATCATTAATTTTTTGAAATTAAGTAAGGAGATTGGGCCAGTTTGCACTGTCAACTAACGTCTGTCCTAATATGCAACGGGGATGCTCTTTAAGATATTACTTAACCTATTAGTTACCCTTAAAAGGCCCTATTCTCCTTATACCATATACTTAAAGCCATTTATTGGAAATTAAATAGAAATATCATTCATATTTCCTAAATGATATCTCTACTTGATTTCCAACTATTTATATAGTCTTCAATGCTCTCCTTTGTAGGAAGCGTCATGAATTTCCACCATTCTGCTCCATCATATTCTCTTCTCTCCAGCCATGAACCATCACTGAATAGTATATATCCATAAATATACTGCATTCCAAAGCCCTCATCATAGGAGAAGTTTAAGAAGTCTAACAGAAAATTGGTGTCTTCTGTGGCACATCCAGCACCAGACTCCCCTATATCATAATTTGAACAATCATAATATACCCCTGCAAATTCAATATCTTCAATAGATTTTCCAATTTCTTGAAGTGTCTCTAATAATTCTTCCTTGGCATTTATCATAATTCATAATAATTCCAGTCTTTCCCATTCTCATCAATCCAGCACTCTATGTACTCCTCATTGTTGAGGCTTGCTACAAAATATGCATCTCCTTTTTCCGGAGGATTTTCTACTATGAACTCTTCTAAAGCCTCCAAGTCTCCTCTACCTGTGAATCTTTTTGCATTATCATTATCTCCTGCAGGGCATCTTACAGTCATTTCTATATATTCTATATCAGAGATATATCTTTTATTATCATATATATATTTACTAAGTTCTTCCACAAAAGTCATAATCATAATTCTTTAACAGGATTATTTCAAGCTTTCAATATAAGGATATTTGGTAGAGAGGAACATATCATACTTATGCCTTATTTCAGCAAACCTTTTTAACTCTATTGTACCACAGATATGCAGTTCCTTAAGATAATTAGGATTTATTCCTATGATCATTTGTCCTGAAGTACCTACCATACAATTGGGATTTCCATTAACAAAATATACTGTCTCTTCCTTATAACCTTCCTTATCTAATATATATCTACCTGATAAGATAGTACATGGAGTTAATTCCTCTTCTAGTATTAACTTTTGGCGCTTTAGTGACTTTATACCAGTGAAAGTAGTAATCAATAATTCTGGACTATAAGAGGTTTCATAATTATCATATGTATCAAACGATATTCTTCTCATGTTTCATCCTTTTATTGATTCTATCTCTTTTCTTCTTGGAATATAAGAGCTTTTCATCCTCTGTAAAACTTGGTCTGCCAGGCTTCTTTCTCTTAAGAGATTGATTATACTCATCTTCAATACAGTCAGGAAGCTGGTTGATAAGATTTTTCATGATTATAATATTAGATTAATTGCGGAGAATGAAGGACTCGAACCTTCAATACCAATTAAGGTATGCTTGTTTTCAAGACAAGTGCATTGAACCATTCTGCCAATTCTCCTCACTTAATTATTTATTATTCAAAGTTTCTGCGTTTTTGATGTTTCTCAATAATATCAGGCTCTCGGATAAACCTATCTATGTTGACATACCAGCTTTCAGGTTCTCTCTCCTGACCATTTTCATATCTCTTTATTAACTCTAAAACAAAACCTCCGATATGATCATCAGGGCCTGACATTATACCATCATCTATTGTTACATAATGGAAGATTTTATAACCTTCACCCTCTTCTATTACTTTTACAAAAACTAAATCATAGTCAGGGTTTATATTAATTATTTTCGACACATACCCTAAGTCATGCATCTTTTCCTTGAATTCCGGTAATTTCATTTTAGTGCTATTAATTTAGTGACTCCTTCCAGACTCGAACTGGAATTTATAGTTTAGAATTATATTAATAGTTAGGTATAAATATATTTACTTATAATATTGTTAGATAGAAATATTTTTCCTATATTTGCACTATAAATAATATAGATATGAAAACTAAAATTTGTTCTAAATGTAAATCAGAGAAGTCTATTAGTGAATTTTATTCACAGAAAGGACATAAACATGAAGTTATGAGTTTATGTAAAGAATGTTTTAATCAACTATGTGTAGATAGATGGATTGAAAGAAAGAAGAAATATGTTAGACTACTTGGTGGAGAATGTGAACATTGTCACATTAAACTTACAGAGTCTAACTATTCCATCTTTGATTTTCATCATACTGACCCTAATACAAAGGAATATAGCTGGTCTAAACTTAGACTATTCTCTGATAATAGAATCTTAGAAGAACTATCAAAATGTCAGTTGTTATGCGCAAACTGTCACAGATTAGTTCATTCTAATTATTAGTGATCCTTCTTGGACTCAAACCAAGATCTACTGCTTAGAAGGCAGTGGCTTTATTCACTTAAGCTAAAGGACCAAATAATAAGTCGATCTTCATAGATATACTTATTTAATACATAATTACGAATAATTTATACATACACTAAGTGAACCTTATTTCTTTTCTACAATTCTAACTTCATCTACTTTAAATTGTTTAGCAACATCTTCTAATGTTACTTCAAGTACTTTCTTTTCGGGAATAGGTTTCCATTCACCCCATGTAGTTACATCAAAAGGTTTTCCCTTATTAAATTCCTTTTTATATGAAGATGTAACACACACTATTGGTTCTACTGCCCCTTCAATATAAGTGATAAAGATTCTTTCAACCCATGATTCTTCACCGAAATCCCGTACTAAAATCTTATCACCTCTTTTAGGAAGTTTAAAAGTTTCAAGTTCTTCAAGAAAATCGTTTACAGATTGTACAGGTAATTTAGTATCACATCCACCAGTCCAAAACCCTCCGTTGATCTTAAAATATATGTCACTACTACCAATAGCAGGTTGGTTCTTTACAGGGAATGCTGCCTTTAATACTTTATTAAGTTCTTCTACAGTACCGTCATTCTTAACAGCACACCTACCTTCTGCCAAATCTTTAATTGTAAACTTTGCCATAATTTTTGATTTTTGATTTACACAAAATTAGGCATTCTCAATGAATTAACAAAGAAAACGCCTAATTATTTTTAGATAAATTTTAGTTCTAAAACTTTCAACTCTTGATAGTCAGACAAACACAACGCTTCACGCATTATTCTTTCTGCGTTTTCAGTATTTGCATTTATCCCATAATGCTTTAAACAATATGAAATAAAATTGGCATACTAACTCAAAGAGTCGTGTATATTGATAGGTTGTACAGTTATAACCACAAACCTATTATTTTGGCTGTGTAAAACCCATTCTTCCATTTGGTGACATATATCCACCACTTTTTAAGCCAATCAAAAGAGCATACTTTGATTAGAGGATATATGATAGCCAATATCAAAACTATCAGAAAATACAGGCATAGTAATATGATCTTTATCACTGCTTCTAAAGCAATGAATGGTGTGGTAATGATTACTCCTACCAAAGATGCTAAATTTTTCATCTTTTCTTTATCTTATATTTGTTGAATTCCTTAGTTGCTTCAATTCTGTTTGCAAATTTAACTGTTGTTAAATTATTATTATGCAAAATAGAGACTTCCCATTCAAATGCATGTATACCTGAGAGGATAATTTTCCTTCCAAGTTGGTCTGTGAGAGTCATTCTTATACAGTTTTTGCAATTTTCTCTATGATATTTACGTTTCATTTTCTGTTTTGTCTGTCTTTTTGGAGAAATGAGTTAAAATTGAAGACAGTATATCCAGTTATATATAATAAGATTAGTATAAAGTGGTTTATACTACAAACCACTCTATTTTGATAGGGGAAAAATACTATACAAATTGTCTAGAATTATACATAGTATCTTGGATGTAAGTAGTATTTACAATGAGACCAATACTATTATTTAGTTATCTCATCTTTTTGTATTAAATAATAGATAATACCTTTAAAACTAACTACAGGTGGTATTATTAACCTGTAAACATTATATTATACTTAAAGTATTAATTTATAGCTAATATTAATCAGAGCAAATATTAATCAATTCTCATTTTAATTAGGGCAAATACATAATATTAGACTTATTTATTAATGGTCAGGAAGAGGAAAGTAAATAGATGATTAACAGCAGATATCCTTATTTATTAAAGGAATAGTTATCTATTTCAATCCTCTTTCTGACCTATTTGAATAGGTTAAAAGGTTAAATAGTTTAAAGAGTTTTGAAGGTTAGGAAGGTTGAATAAGAAATATTATGTATTAGCCCTAAAAGAAATAATAAAGAATAAATAAGGAGAGTCTTTATGACTCTCCTTATTGAGATTAGAAAGATGCAATTGTAGGAGCACCATTACCCTCTTCATGAAGAAGATAGAAAAGACCTGTAGGATTTCTCTCGGTTTTTTCTCCTTCTACATAGGATACCATAGGATGCTTAGGTATCCCGGCCGATGCAACAGCACCTGTGTCAGCACCAAACGTGAAGAAGAGATTTCCATTCTTCGGATTCTTCTTAACATCGAGCCTATCTACTTTGGTAAGAGCTTTGAACTGCTCGATAGTGTAGGTTTTGAGGAATTTAAGTGTCCTTTCCATGATAAATTGATTGTTTGATGGTTAATAAAAGAAAATGGATTAATTTAAACCCTATAGGGGGATAATCCCCACGGGCCAAGAGATAGGGGAGGTCTGGTTGGTGTATTCCTCCCTCATACAAATACCATCCACTAATAAAAAAAAATATTAAAAAAAAAAAAATAATTTTAATAGATTTGGAAATTAAAAATATTTTACGTATCTTTGTCCCAATGGGACATAACAAGTATATTATGTTAACATTAGTACCTTTAAGGTAGGAGGGTATATTTAGGACTGAACTGCTCTGAGCCAAGTGGGGAGAATAAAGGGTACCCACCTCTGGTACGGTAAATCAGAGGCTTTTAGAATATAATGTTCTAAGAGTGATAATAGGGGTAGACTAATAATATATAAACGGGGGATGGACTAAATATATTGAGAGCCATAATCTCAATCCTGGGGGATGAAAAAGAGAACCCCTAGGGTCCCTTCTTATACTAAACGATTATATATATAAATTGTTTAATTAAAGAGTATTAATGATTGATATAATAGAATTAGGGGAATTCTACCTAAATTGATAGGGTATGGTAAAGAGGAAGTATAAAAGAATAAACTCTCAATATTATAAAGATAAAGACATCCTTAATATTATTAAGGATAGATATTCTATATCGGTATCTTTGAATGAAAGATATAAAGATTATTATGCAGAAAATATTAAACCTAGAAGAGGAATATCATTAATAAAGTATGAGTATCCTCTAAATAATAAATCTAAATAGATTATGGAATATAAGAACAAGAGATTTAAGTTCTTTAACTCTACATGGACTATTAAGTATGTGAAGGAGCCTATAAAGAATATTGATGTGCCAGATGAGGGGGTTATATTTGGAATAACCAAACCTGCCCAAAAAGAGATATTAATAGCTCTTCTTGATGATACAGGAAAGCCTTACAGTAAAGAACATATAGAGGAAACCTTAAAACATGAATTGATACATATGATATTTCATGAAGGGCAGTATAATAGTTGCTATGTAGATGAGCCTCTTGTAGAATGGGTAGCTAAATCCTTGATAGAGCTTAAAATTAAAAATCTGATATAATGAAAATTATTTATAATAAAGTTCTTCCTATAAAAGGGTATAAGATAATAAATCTATTTGGAGTTCTCTTTGTAAGAGTAAATCCAGATGGAACAAGGCCCTCTATCTTAGAGGAGGATATTAACCATGAAGCTATACATACTGCACAGATGAAAGAGTTACTATATGTAACCTTTTACATATGGTATTTTATTGAGTGGTTAGTAAGATTGGTTCTAAATCCGAAGAGTGCTTATAGATCAATCTCTTTTGAGAGAGAGGCATATGAAAATGAGAACTATTTGCACTACCTTCATGATAGGAAAAGATTTAATTGGACACAATATTTGAGGAAGTAAAACATGGAAGTAGGATTAACAATATTATTGTTTATAATGGTGATTCTAAATCTTAGTACTGCTATACCTCTATTAAAAGGACTTAAATTTCAAATAGAGGATTACACATGTAGTCAAGAGGTAAAAGAAGTAAAAACCAATATTATGGCCCTTAAGATAATTAATACATTATCAGCTATAGCTAGTATAGTAGCTATAGTATTATATAGTATTTAAAACTGCACTAGTAAAAAAAATTCCTATTTTATTTGGTAAATAGGAATTTTTTATTTATCTTTGCAGTGTCTTAAAAGAAGACCTATAAACAATTAATTAAAGGTAGTTAATATGACAACGAAGAAATGGATTTCAGCAGCTATTATAGCTGTAGTGGTAGTAGGGGCTCTGGCACTTATTAAGTTATTTCCTTTTTGGGTAACTCTTGCTTGCCTAATATCCCTATTAGGAGGCTTGATAGCCGGTTATCTGCTTAAAGACAAGGTAAAGACTGTAGTTAATATGGTAGATCCTGTAGAAGTAACTAATAATATCAAAGATTGGTTCTCAGGCCTTACTGCAAGTGAAATTTCAAAAGCTGCTTCAGTAGTAAAGAAGGCTAAGACTACTACAGCTAAAACAGGGAAATAAAACCTGTTTTATTGAGGTATGGTGTAATGGTAACACTGCAGATTTTGGTTCTGCCATTGTAGGTTCAAGTCCTGCTACCTCAACTACCCTCCTTGCATAATGGAGATGCAGAGGCCTTCTAAGCCCCTTATAGGAGTTCGATTCTCTTGGAGGGTACTAAACTAATTAATTTGATATGGCATTAGATAAGTGGATGCATTTAATAGTAGGTTTTACTATTGCTACTACTGTTAGTTTGTTCCTACCAGCTTGGATAGGTCTAACTATTGGAGTTTTAGCTACTTTAGCTAAAGACTTTATATGGGATAAGTGGCTAAAGAAAGGGACATTTGAAGTAGCAGATATTTATTGTGGAGTCATTGGTTCGTTTATTGGTTTTTGGTTTGGATTTTTATCCCAGCATATATAGGGATCTTAATGGTCCTAGGCTAGGATTCTCTTTTCAGCAGTTAGAGACTAAAGAAACTGCTCCTATTCCTCAATAGCTCAGTTGGTTAGAGCACCTGACTGTTAATCAGGGGGTCCCAGGTTCAAGTCCTGGTTGAGGAGCTAAATATTAAATCTTGAGGTACCAGAGTGGTTTAATGGCACAGACTGCAAATCTGCTGATTCGTGGGTTCAAATCCCACCCTCAAGTCAGTAAATTATGGAAGATAAATTAGATAAGATACTTAAGAATCAAGAGGTTCTTAATAAGAACCAGTTAGCAATATATGGAATTCTCCTGAAAATTGAGGAAAAACTTCCTTCAGGAGGAAAAGAATTCCTTAGAAACTATTTAGCAGATATAGCAGGTACAATTACTGCAGAGTTGGGATTAGTCGATATATTGAATACTTTAAGGAAAAGATAATGCCTCCTTGGTGGAATAGGTAGACACACCAGATTTAGGATCTGGGATGAAATAATAGTAGTGTGTAGGTTCGAGTCCTACAGGAGGTACTGGCTTATTAATACAATATTGTTAAAATAGATGATTATGTATGAAGATATCCTATTGTCTCCTATAGAGACAACCAGAAGGCAAGAAGAACTTAATACAGGTACTTCAGAGTTTTTCATAAATTTCTTGAATAGACTGGAGGGATGGAAAACTAAATGTAAGAACTTACATTGGGCAGCGCCTAAAAAGAATATCCATGTTTATTTAGATGAATTCTTAGAGATTTTGTCTGATTATCAGGATTCCCTGGCAGAGGAGTATCAAGGGCTGCTTGGGCACATGCAACCTAATGTAATTAAAGGAACAAGCAGTGAGGCATTGAATGCTATAGACTTTATTAATGAAGTAAAGAGTTACTCATATAAATTTTATGAAGCCCTTTCTGAGGAAACTCCATATGCTGGTATAAGATCAGAGTGTGAAACATTTATCCATAACATATTGAAGTATAAGTATTTATTTGAATTATGTGATATTAAGCCATATTAAAGTAATGAAGCCTTCTTAGTATAAGGGTAATTACTCCTGTCTTGTAAACAGGAAATGAAAGTTCGATTCTTTCAGAAGGCTCATGAGTCAGTGATCATAATATGCTGTGAGAAGGCTGACATCTCTTAGGGACTAGTATATACATTGTATTAAGACACCTATGTATTAAAATTTTATAAGATTAATTATTCCATAATCTTCAGTCTTTTATCAATGTGTCCAGTGAAGAGAGGTGTAGGGTAAGGCAACCTACAAAGCCATAGTACCAGTGTCCCAAATCTATGGCAACATGCAGATGGGTGAAACGGATATACAAATCATATGAGTCTCATAATCTCATGATAGCCAGTTCGACTCTGGCATCTGCAACAATAAATATATAAACTATGGCAAAGGTAGAAGAGAAGCAAGTACAGATAGAAAGGGATTCATCAAAGATGAATGTATTCTCAGGAAATACTCTGAGAGAGGTTATAAATTATGCTAACTCCCATTCTTTAAGAAGAGAAAATATAATATCTATCTTAAAGGAAAATGGCCAGTTTTGGCTTATTTATTATAAATGAATTCTATATACAAGATGGAGAAGCAAGAAATGATAGAAAGGGATCTGATGAATGAGGGAGAGTTTAAAAAATACCTGGAAGAGGTATTGAGTTATAATAGAATCTCTCCTGAGACAATAGGAAAATATAGATCTATTGGAAGAGCTATTAGAAGGGGACATGTAACTCAATTAGGGATGGCAGTCCCTAGGAGGCCTTTTAATAATAGATCCAATACTAGTAGAAGAAAAGGTATTGACAGTAGAAACAATGTGGTAAAAAAGACTCTGTATGAACAATTTATGCAATATTATGGAAGAGCATCCAAACAAGGATTACTATGATTCTATTCCAGTAGCCTATTGTAAGAATTGTTTATCATTGAAAATAATGAGTCTGAATGATTCTTTAGATTACTGCGATGAATGTGGAAGTACAGATATAGAATTGTCTGATATAGTATCTTGGGAAGATATATACAAACAAAGATATCATAAATCATTTATTAATAAATAAAATTACAATGGAAGAGAAGAAAGTAACAAAGGCTAAGAGTGAAAAGGTTGGTGTAGAAAAGCCTGAAAAGCTCTCATATGAGCAATTGGAAAATATAGCTCATCAGTTAAGTGAACAGTCCAGAGAATTATATAATAAATTACAGGAGGCTAATATGTCTAATCTCTTTAAACGATTGGACTATTTATTTAAGATTCTTGAAAATAGTCATCACTTTGCTAATGAGTTTATACAAGGCTGTATCTCAGAGATTGAAGAATTAATGAAGCTTCCAGAAGAAACTCCTGATACTCCGGAAGAATAGTTTATAGATTTTAATATAGACAATAATATAATGAATAGGGAAATAAATAATGTTATTAGAATTCCTACTTCATTGGATAGTAAGTTCTTCCGGTATTGGTTTGAGTTTTTACGCCCATTTCATAAATTAACTGAAAGAGAAATAGATGTAATTACTAGTTTTGTAAAACAGAGATATGAGCTCAGTAAGGTCATCAAGGATAATGAAATACTTGATAGAGTTACAATGAGTGAGGATACGAAAAGAAAAGTAAGGGAGGAATGTAACATGACTCTACCACATTTTCAGGTGATTATGGGTAAATTAAGAAAGAGTAAAGTGATTATTGATAATAAGATAAATCCTAGATTTATTCCCAATATTAAAGAAGATTCAGGAATATTTCAACTTCTTTTACTTTTTGACTTAAAATGAACTATTATGAAATAATCAGTAAGGTCTCTCAGGAGACTAGAATTCCTATTAAAGTAGTAGACCTGGCTTACAAATCGTATTGGAAGTTCATAAAGCAAGAAATTCAAGCCTTACCCCTTAAGGGAGATATCAGTGAAGAGGAATTTAATTCCTTGAGGACCAACTTTAATATCCCTAGTTTAGGGAAGTTCTATCTAACTTGGGATAGAGTACAGGGCTGTAAGAAAAGATCTGAGATTATTAAGAAGATAAAGAATGAAAAGAGTATTCATAAGTCAGCCAATGAGAGATAAAACAGCATCAGAGATAATTCTGGAAAGAAACAAAGCAATCTCTGATATTGTTAATAAATTAGGAGAGGATGTATATATTATAGATACTTATCTAACAGAAGGTCCTATGGATGTACCTCCTTTATGGTATATAGGGAAATCTCTTGAATTGATGTCAACCGCCGATATTGTTTACTTTACTGAAGGGTGGGAGAGATATAGAGATTGTAGAATAGAGCATTTAGCAGCTTATGAATATAATATCAAAATAATGAATTATGCTGAAGATTAAGAAGATTAAGCCCATGTTCACAGCTCTTATAACTACTATGGATAAGTATGAACATGATGAAATAATTAGTGGATTAATAGATCCTTTAAAGAGAGAAGGCAGTATAAAAGAGTATCAGACTGTACTTTCAGTTGGAAGTATGGTAAAAGATATTAAAGTGGGGGATCTGGTATGTATTAATCCTACGAGATTTGCTGTAAAGAAACATAAAGAGGGAACTCTAAAAGATGGAATAGTAAAGGATAATCCTGTGATTCAATATAATTTCGATGTAATAGAAATGGATGGAAAGCAATGTTTACTGCTGCAAGATAGAGATATTGATTTTATTATTGAAGATTGGGAAGAAGTACAGGATGAGATTCCCTCTGCATTAATTAAACCAGCTAATGATATCATAGTATAATATACTAGGGGGGGGGATAAAGAACATCTCCACCCCTTTTTCTTAATTATCAATTTATCATATAAGTATGAAGCTATTTAAATATGAGGGATATAAAGTAACTATAGCACCTGAAGCTTTACTTCTAAAGCCGTTTAGGCAAATATGGCAAAGAGATAGAAGTAAAAATAAGGATAAAGCCCTAATGGAATTAGGGTTTATTTATTTCTTCTGTGACACTAGAAGTGACTATCAGTATCTTACTGATGAAGATGAGAGAAAGAGGGCTATTAAAGAAGGAGAAGGGTTCCCAATTAATTGGGAACCTGATAAAGCAGTTCTAGAAGCTATGAAACTATACAATAGTTTTAAATCTATATCTGCACTACTTCTTGAAGACACTAGATATGCTGTGGATAAATTAAGAGCCTTATTAAGAGACATAGATCTATCTAAGACTGATGACAAGGGTAAACCTATATACCCACTTAATACAATTACAGCTACTATAAAACAGGTACCTTCCTTAATTAAGGACTTGGATGAAGCAGAAAGAGCTTTAGCTAAAGAACAGGCAGACTCTGGTAGAATGAGAGGACAGGGAGAGAAAACATTGTTGGAAGATAATTTGAATATATAGCATGAGAGCTGAAGAGGTTATAAAGGGACTTAATAAACATATTGAGGATAAAAGGTGTAGTAATAATATTAAGGCCACTGGTCATTTGGTTTTGCAAAAGACTATTACTCCTCATTCTACATTTAAGGCCTATAAGTTATATGAGGATATAGTATGGTTTGTTAAGGGGAATAAGAAATATGAGGTATTATCTGTAAAACATAATAGCAATGTTTCTTCTGCAGAGAGAGAAGTTACTATATTATTATGTCAAGCAATATTTAATTGGATAGAGTCTGTATTTTATGACCAAGTGATAAATGGAACATACACAGGATATGAAATTACAAAGCATAAAGATGAATGAGTATCAGACTGAACTTACTGAGGAATTAGTCAATAGTCTTCCTCAGGAGGTTCAGGATCAACTATTCGATACTATAAATAATATAGAGTTTATTAAAAGATTAATAAGCCCTGATAGAGAATATGCAAAGGATAGACCCAGAGACAAGTATGGAAGAATCATTGTAGATTTAGCTAATCCCCATATACTTGAAGATATGGATTATTTTAGACCTACTGCTTTACATTATCAGAGATATGGTACTTTCACTAATCTAAAGCCTAATTCAAATCCTAATAGTGAATATGGAAAGTGGATTAGAGAAGAAGTGCACAGATGTTGGAAGGGATATATAAGAGAATCAGATGGGGAATGGGTTACAGGCTATATGTATTTTTATTTAAACTATTGTCCTATTATACTCTCAAAGATTAGGAAGGGAACCAAACAGGCGGATAGGGTATTTGATTTCCCTGAAGTTTGGGAGGGAATTTACTGGAGATTCCATTATATAGACCAGATGAGAAATGGGGGGTTATATAATAATTTTGAAGGTGGAAATCATGGAGCTGAGCTAGCTAGAAGAGGTGCTTCTAAGTCATACAGTTTAGGTTCTATAGCTGCTCATAATTTTATATTAGGAGAGAATGAAACAGCTTCTAAAAGGATTAACACAGTTATAACTGCTTATCAGAAGGAATATCTGACTAAGGATGGGACTTTAAATAAGTTTTTGTCTATGGCTGATTTCTGTGCTGAAAATACTCAATTCCCTAGGAAAAGATTAAAATCTTCCATACAGGATATGGTATGGGCTATGGGATATAAAGATGTAGATACAGGAGTCGAAAAAGGAACTCAAAATTCTGTCTTAGGAGTATCATCTAAGGATGATGAGTCAAAGATGAGAGGTAAAAGAGCTCATATATTGGTAGATGAGTTTGGTACATTTCCAAGACTTATTGATGCTTATAATGTATGGCTCCCATCAGTTCAAGAGGGAGATATAGTATTTGCGATGATTTATATGTGTGGATGTTGCTGTGCTGGTACTAAAGTATTGAGAGAGGATGGTTCTTCTGTAAATATAGAAGATGTAAAGGTTGGAGATAGGCTCTTGGGATATGATGGTAAGAGCAGCACAATAGAGGATATAAGTTGGAAGCAGCCAGTAGGATTTAAAGATTGTGTAAGAATTTATACAGAGAAAGCAAATTATCTTGATTGTAGTACGGATCATCCTATATTAGCTTTGAATAAGGATAAATTTGGACATAGTTTAGGAACCTGCTCTTTCTATAAAGCAAATGAGTTAAAAGTAGGTGACACTCTTTTAATGCCAAAGAAGATAGGTACATTTGGGCATATCCATGAGCCCGATGCATTCCTATTAGGTGCTCTATTTGGTGATGGGAGCTATTCAGGTAGGTCTTGTGTCACTTTAAGTATTACCTCAAACGAAGAGTATGAATACTATAACACTCATTATGATATAGGCATAAGTAAAATAAGAGATTGCGCAGATGGAAAGACATATTCTCAAATCTATTTTAGATCACTCCATCCCTTATTGAAGAAGTATGGTATGGATAATCAAAGCTTTGAGAATAAAAAGCTTCCGGCAAATATCTTTGAATGGGATAAAGAGTCAGTATGTAAATTCTTAGGTGGATATTTTACAGCAGATGGTAATGTGCAAATAGTAAAGAATAAGCATAGAAGTATTAAACTTACTTGTAAATATGAGAATACTTTAATTCAGATAAAGCAACTCCTCAGCAAGTTGGGAATAAGTGCCCATATTTATAAGGAGCACAGGCTAAGTAAGATATTAAAATCTGTTGTGAATAATACAGAATATTTTGTTAAGGGAGGCAAGAGTTATGTGCTATATATCTCTAACTCTTTGGATATAAAAATATTCAGAGAACATATAAAACTCTTAATTAAAGAAAAGCAAGATAGACTTGATTCTTATACCATTGTTTCATCTAATAGGGGAATTGCAAATAATCTGAGATTTGTATTAAGAAATAATGGTAAGGGCAGGAATCTGCAAGGAAAGAAATTTAATAATCTACAGATGGTTACAATAAAGAGTATTGAACCTCTTGGTATTCAGCAGATTTATAATATGACTGCTGATACTACTCACACTTATATTAGTAATGGATTTATCTCATCTAATACAGCAGGAGATAGTGAGTCAGACTTTGCAGGTGCCCAAGAGATTATGTATAATCCGAAAGGATATAATATGTATGCACTGCCTAATGTATATGATAGGAATAATCAAGGTAGGCCATATTTCGTGTTCTTTTTTCCAGGTTATATAAACAGAAAGGGATGTTATAATAAGGACGGTGTCTCTGATGTAACTAAAGCTCTTATAGAGATATTGTTAAATAGATATAGAGTTAAATACAATTCTACGGATCCTAATACAGTAATTAAAACTATAGCTGAAATACCTATTACTCCTGCAGAAGCTATTGTAAAGACTGGAGTTAATATGTTTCCTGTCACTGACCTTTCTGAGAGACTTGGACAGTTAGATAGTAATCCAAGAGAATATGATGATGTGTATGTAGGTGAGTTATTGATAGATAAGAGTGGAAAAGTAGATTTCAAACCATCCTCTAAACAACCTATCAGAGATTTTCCTCATAAAGATAATAAGATAGAAGGAGCTATTGAAATATATAAGATGCCTGAGAAAGATAAGTCTGGTAAAGTATTTGACAATAGATATATCTGTGGAAATGATCCATATGATGATGATTCTTCTGATACTATGTCTTTAGGTTCCATGTATATCTTGGACTTATGGACTGATACTATAGTAGCTGAGTACACAGGAAGGCCAGTATTTGCTGAAGATTTTTATGAAATATGTAGGAAGATGTGTCTGTTTTATAATGCCCGAATGAATTATGAGAATAATAAGAAGGGATTATTTGCATATTTTTCAAAGATGAATTGTTTATATCTTCTGTCTGATACATTAGATTTTCTTAGAGATAAAGATATGATTAAGGGGTATGGATATGGAAACAAAAATAAAGGCGTGAATGCAACTGCTCCTATCAATGCTTATGCCAGGAATCTATTGAGAAGCTGGTTACTGAAGCCAGTATCTATGATACAAGCTATTGATGGAGAGGAAAAAGAAGTTATGATTCCTAATCTGTATAGATTAAGGTCAAGGGCCCTGATAAAAGAACTTATATTATATAATAGTGAAGGAAACTTTGACAGAATATCAGCTATGGGGATGTTAATGCTCTTAAGAGAAGATAAGATGATTCTTTATAATGGGAATGTAAGCAGAGCAAAAGAGGAAGATGCATCTTCATCATATCTAGGCAATGATCCATTCTTTAAAACTAACTATGATCTAAGATTAAAGAATAGCTTTAGTAGAAATGAAAGTATATGATTAATAAATCATTTATAATATTGTAGACTTGACTTATTTTATATACTTTTGTGTGAAATAAATGAGTATAGTATGGCTGAACTGATAAATTTGCCTCCTCAGCAATTACCCTTCAGCAAGAAGAATAAGGCTTGGAGGAAAAGACATTTGGATTGGGCTGATAGTAAGACATTTTTTAACTACAGCCCTGTTAGAAAGTCAGTAATTCATAAAAAGATTAATTATGATTTACTGAATGGTAAGTTACATATGTCTGATATGGAGGTTGTGCTGAATCCTGAAGGAATAAAAGCTGGATTTATTCCTGATAGGATACAACATTATCCCATTATGAATAGTAAGTTGAATGTTCTCAGAGGAGAAGAGGCTAAGAGAGTATTTGATTATAGAGTAGTTATAACTAATCCCAATGCAATTTCTGAGATTGAGAACAATAAAAAGGATGAGTTATTTCGGAGACTTCAAACATTAGTAGCTGATACATCCAAATCAGAAGAAGAGTTCAACCAGGAGCTCGAAAAGATGAATTATTATTATACCTATGAGTGGCAAGATCTTAGGGAAATAAGATCTAATGCTCTTTTGAATCACTATGTGAAAGAGTATAATATCCCTCTCCTATTCAATAATGGATTTATGGATGCAATGGCTATTGGAGAAGAGATATACCAATGTGACATCGTAGGAGGTGAGCCAATTATAGAAAGGGTAAATCCATTAAAGATTAGAGTATTCAAATCAGGGTATTCTAATAAAATAGAGGATGCTGATATCATTATTATAGAAGATTATTGGAGTCCTGGTAAGGTCATAGATACCTATTATGATGTTTTGAGCAAGAAGGATATGGAATATATAGAAAGTATCCCCGATCATGTAAGTCAAGCTTCTATAGATTCAATGGATAATATTGATGAAAGATTTGGATTCGTTAATAATAATATGGTTGGAGAAGAAATGAGCTCTAATGGCTTTTATTTTGACCCATTGAATCTATTCTCTGATTCTATCTCTAATTCTTTACTACCTTATGATTTAGCTGGAAATATAAGGGTACTTAGGATGTATTGGAAGTCCAGAAGGAAGATAAAGAAAGTAAAGTCCTATGACTTGGAAACAGGGGAAGAGATATATAATTTCTATCCTGGAACTTATATTATTAACAAAGATCTAGGAGAGGAAGAAAAAATATTTTATATTAATGAAGCATGGGAAGGAACTAAGATAGGAACTGACATTTATGTTAATATGAGGCCTAGGGTAGTGCAATATAATAGACTATCTAATCCTTCTAGATGTCATTTTGGTATTGTAGGCTCTATATATAATCTAAATGAGAGTAGGCCATTCTCTCTTGTAGATATGATGAAGCAGTATAATTACTTGTATGATGCTATTCATGATAGACTTAATAAATTGATGGCTAAGAACTGGGGCAAGATATTAAGATTGGATTTAGCTAGAGTGCCTAAAGGTTGGGACATAGAGAAGTGGATATATTATGCTAAAGCCAATGGACTTGCTGTTGAGGATAGTTTTAAGGAGGGTAACATAGGAGCTGCTACAGGTAAATTGGCAGGAGCATTAAATAATGCCTCTTCTGGAGTAATTGATGCTGAGTTTGGCAACTCAATTCAGCAACAGATTAATCTTTTGGAATTTATTAAGCTTGAAATGTCAGAAGTAGCTGGAATAACCAGACAGAGAGAAGGTCAAGTTAGCAATAGAGAAACAGTAGGAGGAGTAGAGAGAGCTACTTTACAATCCTCCCACATTACTGAGTGGTTATTTGTAATACATGATGATGTAAAGAAAAGAGCTCTTGAGTGCTTTCTTGAGACTGCAAAAATAGCTTTTAAAGGAAGAAGTAAGAAGTTTTCATATATTTTATCTGATGGATCTGAGAGAATAGCTGATATTGATGGAGATGAATTTGCAGAAGCTGACTATGGTTTGGTAGTTGACAATAGTAGAGGAGCACAGGAACTAGATCAAAAACTAGATATGCTGGCACAAGCAGCTTTACAAAATCAAACATTATCATTCTCTACTATAATGAAACTGTATAATTCCAGTTCTCTTGCTGAAAAACAGAGGTTAGTAGAAAGGGATGAGCAACTTATACAAGAGAGAATCTCTCAGTCTCAGCAGCAACAGTTAGAGGCTCAGCAACAAATAGCTCAGATGGAGTCTCAACAGAGACAAGCTGAGCTTCAACAGAAAGAGCAGGCTAACATCAGAGATAATGAAACTAAGATTCTGATTGCACAGATGCAAAAGGAAGACAAAAATGATGGTATCAAAGAGCCCGAATTTTCAGAAGAAGCAAAAGCTAATCTGCTTGAAAAGATTAGGGAATTTGATGAGAGATTAAAGCTTGATAAAGATAAGATGAAGCTAGATGAGAAGAAACATAAGGAGGATATGGTCTTAAAAAGAAGATCTTTAAATGAGAAGTCAATTATAAGTAAGAAATAAATATGAAAAGATTTAGAACCATATTTGAGTCAGCTGTAACACCTCCATCTGAAAATGATTTATGGTTGAAGAGAGGAGAACTACTATATTATTCAAACGAAGGGTGGAAGAATATATTAGGTACTGCAGATATTGATTTATCAGATTATTATACTTCTAAAGAGGTTGATAATCTTTTAGTCTTAACGAAAGAAGAGATTAATGATAGTATTGAACAAGATCTTAATTTAGTATATAAAGAGATTAATGATAGTATTGAACAAGATCTTAATTTAGTATATAAGGAGATTAATACTAAGCAGGATCAATTAAATGGAGTTGGATATGTAAAAGCTAATGGTACGTCTATATCTTATGATAATAGAACGTTTGTAACAGGAGATTCAAGCGGAACAGCTGATAAAGCTAAGACTCTTTCTGTTGTAGTTATATCTAATTTTGAAACTTTTAATCCAGCAACTTTAAATATGCAGATTGGAGAAATCAGAATGTTTAAAGCTTCATCTGCTGCTGGTTCACCGTGGGGCTCTGCCTCCTCTTGGGCAGGATTCATAATATTGATACAGAGTGGATATTGGAAGTATGAGGCATTATCTTCTTCATATGGAGATGGAATTGCTATTGGATATTATAGGAGCAATAATGGATTTGATGGGTGGAAATATTCTCCATCATTATCATCTAGTGCTGTATCATGGAATGGAGGAGCTCCATATGAACTCACAGTTAAGAATCTAAATATAAATGGCACAAATGGGGGCTTTCTAGCCCCATCCTCCTGGAATGGTAATTATCCCCTGAATATATGGTGCCCCATAAATGCAGGCACAGAAGGGCAAGTATTAACTTCTTCAGGAAAAGGAGTAGCTCCAGTATGGAAGGATTTAACTGATATCCCTGCTGCTGAGTCAGCGAAAAAATTGAGCAATCCTAGATTAATATGGGGACAATCATTTGATGGAACTAAAAACGTTGATGGTGCTTTCACCATGAACATGGGCAAGGGATCAAATGCTCTTACCCTTAATATTCCTGCAAATGCAAATGTTATCAATATTAATGATGGGTATTATGCGATAGCTGCGAATAGTATACATACTGTTGACGTACAGGGCCTATCTTCTACTTTTTCCAGAGGGTGGAGATATCTGGACACGTCATCAACAAGTACTGGCTTATATGCTTTTGGTGTATATGGAGATACAGGGGCTGTGGATTATTATTTCTATGGAGGAAATTATAATTCGCCTCTTCTTAAAATTAATAAAAATACATCATCCCCTAGAGCTGAATTATCTGGAACAATACAGGCAAGTGGATTTAAAACACCATCAGGAACCTCTTCTCAGTTTTTAAAAGCTAATGGTAGTGTAGATTCTAATACCTACATAACAAATATTAATCTCACATCCCAGTTAGATGATTATGTTACAACAGAAACCACAATAAATGGGAAGGAGATAGGTAATGGTGTTAATTTGGTACCCTCAGATCTGGGGATACAACAGAAAAATATAAATATAAACGGAAGCTCTAAAACTGTTTATGCTCCTAATACTGAAACAATGGGAACTATATATGCTCCTACTTCTGCAGGGAATGCTGGACAAGTTCTTAAATCTAATGGGTCTGGCCCACCTGTTTGGGCTAATTTCTCAGAAGCAGAGTATGGAGAAGAAGCAACATTCTATTTTACGACTAATCATGGTGGTACAATATATGTCCCTGGACATGAGCCAAAACAGTTACCCACTCCTGGTAGTAGTGGCCCTGTTTTATTCTATGATAGAACACCAGTATTTATATCTTTCAATTCAAGATCTCAATGTAGAGACTTGAAGCTATCTCTACTACTTGGTAGTAGTGATACATTCGTTTTATATCAAATGAGTTACAATAATTTAAGTGGTCTGAATAATGGAGTAATGGTCCAATATGATTATACAGCTTCTGTAGGTTCCACTTACCCAACGCTGGCTGGAATAATCTTTTATCCCAATAATGGATGCTACTATTCATTAGAATACAATCCTACATAATAAGTGTAAATAATTATGAAAATAAGAGAAATTATTAATAGTGGTCAAGCCCCCTCTTCTCCACAAGATCTGTGGTTGGACAGAGGCAGTCTTAAATATTTTAGTGGCAGTGGATGGAAAGCTATAAATGCTTCAGGTACCTCACCGCCTGCTGATGATGAAGATAGACAAGAACTTGAAGAAAAGGTTGATAGTAGAGGATTTAGAATCTGCAGTAGATGATACAACTTCAGCTGCTATACAAAAAGCAGCTCTTATTGTGATTGTTGATGAAGAGGGTAAATCTACAGTTTGCACTAGAATAATGAATGATAGCTCTCCTAATCCATCATTTTTTGTTCCATCATCAGATAATACTCTAATGAGACTTACTTTCAACATTACTAGTAAAACATTTTCATCTAGTGAATACAAGCCTAACATAAACTTAGTCGCTGCTACTGTAGATACATTAGGAGCAGTTAAACAAGCAGATAGAGTAAATGACCTTAGTGTATCAGCAGAATTAGCTGATGTAGTTACTGCATTTAATTCTCTATTATCGAAACTAATTACTGCTGGGATAATGGTTCAGAAACCAACCTAAATAAATAATAAATATATAATAAATAATCCTCTTATATAGTTGTATGAGAGGATTATTTATTATATATTTGCATGTTATATAGCTATGAAAGTATGAAAAAATATATAATAATAGGCTTAGTTGTATTGGCAGCTATTTTGGTGGCAAGCATATATATATTATACACTAGTAATAGAAATCTAAAGGAGGAATTAGAGATAGTTTCCTCTAATCAAAAGGCCTTTATAGCTGAAAATTCAGCATTAAAGGATGAAAATATAATGTTTAGATTAACTGTAGAGCAGTTAAAACAATATAATGATTCTATTCTTATTAAGATGAATAATGTAAAGGAGGAGCTTAAGATAAAAGATAAAAACCTTAAACAAATGCAGTACCTTCTTTCTGAGGCTCAGAAGAAAGATACTATTATGTTTAGGGATACTATTTTTAGTAGTCCTTCTTTAAATATTGATACTATTTTGGGAGATCAGTGGTATAAGCTGAGCTTAGGACTTAGATACCCTAATACTATCATTGTTAATCCAAGTTTTATTAGTGAGAAATATATTGTAACTAGTTATAGGAAGGAGACTATTAATCCACCCAAGAAATGTTTTATAGGCAGATGGTTTCAAAAAAAGCATAAGATAGTAGAAGTAGAAGTTGTTGAGAAGAACCCATATATAGAGAACAAAAGACAAAGATTTGTAGAAATTCTAAAACAACATTAATATGATAGATGTAGGTATCCTAATTACCGGTGGTATCGGTCTGGTCACTACTATAGTGAGTGGCTGGACATCATGGTTCTTCGCAAGAAAGAAATATAATGCTGAGGTAGACTCCAATGAGATAGAAAATCTTAAAAAGTCCCTTGAATTTTATGAGAGTATCGTAAAGGATAATAATAAAAAACTTCAGTTCTATATAGATTTAGCTGAGAATAATAGAATAGAAGTATATAGATTAAAAGGAGTGATACATAGATTACTCAATAATTCATGCCTTGATAATGGGTGTATAAAAAGGATGTTTTATACGGAGGAACAGATTAGAAATATTCTGGGAGAAGTTGCTCCACATATAGATGAAGAAAATGCAATTAAAGCTTGAAAGGAAATATTTTAAGAAAGGATATACTATAGGGAATCTATATATTAATGGAAAGTTCTTTTCTAATACCCTTGAAGATGAAAATAGGGACTTGAATAAAAACGGTAAGTTTGATGATGGAGAATTTAAAATAAATTCAGAAACGTGCATTCCCTTTGGTACTTATGAGGTAATAGTTAGTACCTCTCCAAGATTTGGAAGAAAACTTCCTAGACTATTGAATGTCCCATCTTTTGATGGAATACTAATCCATAGAGGAAATGAACCAAAAGATACTTCTGGATGTATTCTTCTTGGAGAAAATAAGGAGCCTGGTAAAGTACTTAACTCTACAAAATATGAATTGGAATTAGTCAAGATCTTGGAATCAGCTCTCTCTAAAGGAGAGAAAATTACTATAGAAATTGTTTAACCTTTTAATATTTGTACTATGGCAAAGAAATGTGGAGGTAAGAAAAGAGGAAGAGGTAAAAGAATGTAATTTAATTAAAATACACTTGATATGGCAAAGAAAGCAAGGGGAAGGAGAAAACCTAATACTATTGTAGCAGGTTTATCAAAGAGTAGGAGATATAGTGATGGAGGGAAACTTAAGAAATAAGTTGTACAAAGCTGAAATAGCTTTAATCAAAGCACTGCCTTTTCTATTGGCAGTGCTTTATTTGATAGCTACTATATTAGATTATTATATGATGAGTAGTACTATAATAAACTATATAGCATTGGGAATAGTGTATGTATTTATCTATATATCTTCTTATGTATTCAAGTTTTGTGAATACCATAGGATGCCTATTCATTATATAGTATTAATTAATCTGTTAAGTATATATGATGTTTACATAGGCATACCATTAGATACATTTAGGTTAATGCAGATGTACGCTATAATAACATGTTTGTTTATATTTCTTACTGTATATTTGTATGTTAAGAATCATAAGAAACCTACTGGTGAAAATAATTGATGATATTGATGCAGGTAACTCAAATATGACAGAGGATGAGGCAATTAAATTAATTGATACTCTGAAAGAATTAACTGATA